>Ga0114932_10000490_pt1 | contig 47252 bp, 37 predicted proteins | sample 2SBtaG_2_FD_87286 | JGI IMG/M metagenome (GOLD analysis project Ga0114932, IMG submission 87286) | Deep subsurface microbial communities from Kolumbo volcano to uncover new lineages of life (NeLLi) - 2SBTROV12_ACTIVE470 metaG | ecosystem: Environmental > Aquatic > Marine > Volcanic ...
CCTGATCTTCCCCACCGGGCCGGACTTCTTCTCGGCCTTCTTCGGAGCGTTGCTGGCCGGCGCCGTGCCGGTGCCGCTGTACCCGCCGGTCCGGCTCGGCCGGATGGATGCGTACCACGTGCGAACGGCTCGCATGCTCGCCGCGGCGGGCGCAAAGCTGGTGCTGGCCGATGCCCGGGTTCGGCGCGTGCTCGGCCCCACGCTCGAAGCCAGCGGCCTGCGCGCACACGGCGTTGGAGCCCTCCCGCAGGGCACGCTCCGACCCGTGCACACACCGCCGTCGGCCCTCGGCCTCGTGCAGTTCTCGTCGGGCACCACGGTGGACCCGAAGCCCGTGGCGTTGAGCCATCGGGCGCTGCTCGCCCAGACCCGCACCCTGCTCGACGGGATCTTCAGCGTGCGCGACGAAGGCGACGTCCCCCGCGCTGGCTGCTCCTGGCTGCCGCTGTACCACGACATGGGGCTCGTGGGCTGTGTGTTCCCCGCTCTGGTGGCCGTGCGCGACCTGACCCTGCTGCCCCCGGAAGCCTTCGTCGCCAAGCCGGCGCTGTGGTTGCGCGCGTTGTCGCGGAGCCGCGCCGTGGTCTCGCCGGCGCCGAACTTCGCGTATGCGCTGTGCGTGGAGCGCGTGCGCGACGACGAGCTCGACGGCGTGGACCTCAGCCACTGGCGCATGGCGCTCAACGGCGCCGAGCCGGTGGCTCCCGCCACCTTGCGGGCGTTCGTGCAACGCTTCGCGCCCTGGGGACTGCGTCCGGAGGCGCTGACGCCCGTCTACGGCTTGTCCGAGGCGGCCCTCGCGGTGAGCTTCAGCGCCCCGGACCAACCCTTCGTCGCGACCCGTTTCGACCGGGAGCAGCTGTCCCTGGGCACGGCCGAACCCGACCCGAACGGGGTCGAGCTGGTCAGCGTGGGCGCGCCCCTGCCCGGCTTCGAGATCGAGGTGAGGGGCGAACAAGGAACCCTGCCGCCCGACCGCACCGGCCGGGTGTGGGCACGCGGACCGTCGCTGATGGAGGGCTACCTCGGGCGGGACGAAGCGACCCGACGGGCCCTGGTCGACGGCTGGCTCGACACCGGCGACGTCGGCTTCCTCCACGACGACCAGCTCTACCTGACGGGCCGCGCCAAGGACCTGCTGATCCTGCGCGGACGCAACCACGCGCCGCACGAGGTGGAGCAGGCGGTCGATCACGTGGCCGGTGTTCGAACCGGCTGCGCCGCGGCCGCCAGCTTCCTGCCGGAGGGCGCCGATCACGAGGCCCTGCTGGTGTTCGTCGAGCACGCCCGCGACGCCACCGAGGACGAGCGGGACGCGATGCCGGGGCTCGCGGCGGAGGCCATCCTGCGCAGGACCAGCCTGCGGCCCGACGCCGTGCTGGTGCTTCCCCCGGGCACCCTGCCCCGCACGAGCAGCGGCAAGATCCGGCGAGGCGAGGCGCTTCGCCGGCACCTGGCGGGCGAGCTCACCTCGCCCGGTGCCGTCACCCCGCTCTTGATCGCAGGGGTCTTCGCCAAGAGCGCGGCCGCGTACGCGCGGGCCTGGGCCAGGCGCCGATGAGCCGGCTGGTGGTGGTTGGGGGCGGGCCGGCTGGGCTCGCCACCGCCATCGCCGCGCGCATGCACGACCTCGACGTCTGCGTCCTGGACGCCGCCACGCCCCCCATCGACAAGGCGTGCGGCGAGGGCTTGATGCCGCGGGGCCGCCGCCTCCTGGAGGACGAGCTCGGGGTGCAGGTGGACTCCGATGGCGTCGCTCCCTTCCGCGGGTTGCGCTTCATCGATGGCGACCTCGTCGCCGACGCGCCCTTTCCCATGGGCGAGGGCCTGGGGGTGCGGCGCAGGCACCTGCACGAGGCGATGGTCGCTCGGGCCCAGGCGGTCGGGGCCGAGCTTCGCTGGACCACCCGCGTCACGGGTCTGGTCGACGGTGGCGTGCAGACCGAGCAGGGGGCCGTGCTCGGCGACCTCGTCGTGGGCGCAGACGGCCTCCACAGCCAGGTCCGCCGGTGGGCGGGCCTCGACGCCGTGCCAGGCCGCTACGAGCGCTTCGGGCTTCGAAAGCACGTGGCGGTCGCGCCATGGAGCGACCGCGTGGAGGTCTGGTTCCGAGACGACGTGCAAGCCTACGTCACCCCTGCGGGCCCCAGCCGGGTGGGGGTCGCTCTGCTCTGGTCGGGACGGAAGGCGCGCTTCGACACCTTGCTGGACGCGTTCCCGGCGCTCCGGCGGCGGCTCGGCCAGGCACCCGACGACTCGACGGTCCGGGGCGCAGGACCACTCCACCAGCGTGTTCGAGCGGTGATCACGCCCGGCGTTGCGCTCGTCGGGGACGCCAGCGGCTACCTCGACGCGCTCACCGGGGAGGGGCTGTCGCTCGCCTTCGAACAGGCCCTCGCTCTGGCGGACGCGACAGCGTCGGGTGAGCTGGCTCGCTACGCGGCGGCGCACCGCCGCATCGCCCGGGTTCCCATGGCGCTGGCGGAGGCCATGTTGGTGGCGGAACGACGGCCGTGGCTACGTCGGCGGCTGGTCGCAGCGCTCGCCGCCAGGCCGGACACCTTCAGCCAGGTGCTCGGCGTGAACGACGGCAGCCTCGCTCCCAGCGCGATCGGACTGGGGCGACTGCTCGGCCTGGGATGGGGGATGCTGCTCGCTTGAGCGGGCGCCCGAAGGCGCCGGTCGCGTCAGCTCGTGGCGGCCTTCTTGGCCTTCAGGCGCCGCTTCTTGGCGACCTGACCCTTGCGCTGACGCATCTTCTTGGTGCTGCTGCCCTTGGCCATCGAAAAACTCCCGGCGCTTCCGCGCCCGATACGAAGAGCCCCAGAGCTAACCCCTACGGAGCTCGTCTGCGAGGGGGCGCAAGCCACGCTCCTCTGCCCAGGCGATCGCAGCGGCGCGATCGGGGAGCCGTCCAGCCAACGAGAGGCAGCGGATGGCGTTCGCATGCCGCCCGAGATCCCGCCAGGAACGCGCCACGCGTTCCAGCTCGTCGGCGTCGTTCTGGATCTCTGCCGCCAGGCTCCGACCAGCCAGGGCCAGGCCCTCGAACGCAGGTGCTTCGGGCAGGACGAGTCCGGCGAGCAGCTCCAGCGTGGCCTCGGGCCGGTGCGACAGGCGCGCCAGCTGGGCGGCCCGGTACACCGCGGCGTTTCCCGCCAGCCCGTTGGCTTCCTCCTCCAGGATGGCGACCACGCGCGCGAGCGCCAGGCGATCGGCCTGCGCCACCAGCACCCCCGCGAGCGCGTCCAGCGCGAGCACCAGGAGGGGACCGTCGGCTTCCGCCACCAGACGCTCTCCCCGTCGACGCGCCTCGTCCCAGAGGCCGAGATCGAGCTCCAGACCGACCAGGTTCACGGCGACGACGGGGTCGTCGGCGGCAGCGAGGGCCAGCTCCCGTCCCTCGAGCGGGCGGTCGGCGCGCCGAAGCGCCTCCAGCCGACGGCGAAGGTCCGTCAGCTCAGAAGTCGCCGAGGATCACCAGTCCCCGACCCGTGGGGGCCAGGGTCACAGGAGCATCGACCAGGAAGCTGACACCCACCAGCGCCACACCACCGCCGAGCAGTCCGACGGTGGACCAGCGCGCAGCGTTGAAGGCACTCGCGGCCGCTTCGGCCTCCGAGGGGGTGACCGACAGCGCCTCGCGGTCCTGGAGTGCCTCCACCGTCTCCCACTTGGGGTTCACCCAGAGGAAGTTGGCGGCTGTGCCTCCGGCGAGGAGCGCGCCACCGGCCCCCAACAGGGCGAGGCGGGCCACGTTCACGTCGCCCGACTCCTTCTCCGGCTCAGCCGGCTCGAGGCCGCAGCTCGCGAGGTAGTCCGGCGGGTCGCCGAAGTCGTGCCAGGAGGCCTCCAGCGTGTCGCCAGGACACAGCACTTGCACGAGGTGCCGCCCAGGACGCACGAGGTCGTAGTCGCGGGTGATGGCGCCGTCGACGTAGACCACTGCACCTTGCGTGTCCTCGGGGACACCCGAGGGGTTCTGGCTCTTGGAGCTGACCTCCGCGCGGAGCGCCTCGAACGCGTTCTGCGGATCGGAGTCGACCACCAGCGTGACGTCCCACTCGAACGCGGGATCGTGGGTGAGCGCGCGCCTCCACGCGGCCAGCGACGCTTCGTCCCGGTCGCCGTCGTAGTACTCGAGGATGCCGGCCAGGTACTCGATGCGCGCCAGCACGCCGGCTTCGACCACCACCTCCGAGGCGAGGGCGGCCTCTCCTGCGGCCTGCAGCAGCGTCCGGGCGGTGACCGCGTCCCCATTCTGGATGGCGGCGAGGGCCTCGTCGGTCTTCTCGACCGGGCCGGCCCAGGCAGGCGTGGCGAGCACGCAGGTGGCCAGCGCGGCCGTCCAGTTCTTCATCCGCATCCCAACGCGTCCCAGCTCTTGGAGTCCACCGTGTACTTGAATTGGCAGGTCTTGTCCTTCTCGACCACCATCTTCTTCCAGATCTCGGACCCTTCCCTGGTGATCTTCACCCAATACTCCCCGCCCGGTATGCCGTTCAGCGACCAGGCGAAGCCCTTGCCGTCCCAGGTCTTGGTGGTGCCGTAGGTGTTGGTGATCATGAACTCGGCGCCGCCGATCGGCACGACGTTCACCTTGGCGCTGCCCACGCCGTCCGGCCTGGCGAGCTCGGTGCCAGACGAAGCCTCTTCGACCTCCTCGACCTCCTCGACCTCTTCGGCAACCGCCGTGTCCTCGACCTCCTCTACCTCCTCGACGACCTCTTCGACCACGGGCTCCGGTGCAGGCGGCTCGGGCTCGGGCTCCGGCGCCGGCGCGGTCGCGACGGCCGGGGGAGGATCGGTGTCGGGCTTGTTCGACTGGGTGATGGCGAAGCCGATGCCGCCGCCGACGGCGATCAGTCCCACCAGCGCGAGCGCGATGAGCTTGCCCTTGCCACCGCCCGTGCTCGGAGGTGCAGGAGTTGGCGGAGGCGGCGCGGCGACCGGCGGCGTGTAGCCAGCCGGCTCGTCGTCCTCCACGGGACTGGCCACGGGGCCGCTCGCCACGCCCGTGTCGACCAGTTGGGTGTCGACCGTCGGCAAGGCGACCGGATCTGGAGGATCGACCTCGGCCGTGTCCGGATCCTCCTCGTCGTCGTCGCCTGCGGCGTCGTAGCCTGCGTCGTGCTCGTCGGAGTCCTCGTCCGGCGCGGGACCGCGATCGTCCTCGGCGTCGGAGGCCTCCGTGGACCCGCTCTCGCTGAGCTTCGCCGCGTAGTCCGCGTACGAGAACGAGACGGGTTCTTCCTCGTCGGGGTCTTCCGCGGCTTCCTCGGCCTCGGGGGCCCAGGTCTCGGGCACGGAGGGCTCCGGTGCTTCCGGAGGCGGGCCGTCTGGCGCGGCCTCGGCCAGCTCTTGCCCGGCGGGCTCACCGCTGTCCCGCGCCGGCGCGTGGTCTTCGGACCCTTCGAGCTCGTCTTCGTGCTCCGGCGGAGGCGCGCCCGCGTCGGAGTCCCCGCTGCTGTGCGCGCGCTCCATCTCCGTGAAGAAGGTGCTGCCATCGGCGGGCGCGTCAGCGACCTCGCCGGTGGTCTGCGGCGCGCCCATGGCGTCGAAGGGCTGGCTCGCGTCCTCGAAGACCACCGTTCCGGTGAAGGGATCATCGGCCGGACCCTCGTGCGGATCGGCGTCCATCGCATCGCGCACGTTGGCGCGGCAGAACCGGCGGAGCCCCATGTCGGTGCAGGCCTCGGCCAGGGCTTCCATGAGCTCGACCACCACCCCCGCCTGGGGCCGGTCCTCGGGCTCGTAGGCCAGCATCAGACGGAGCACGGCATAGGCCTCGTCCATCAGCTCCGCGGCGAGCGCGTCGCCCAGGTCGAGATCGGCGAGCCGCTGGTCGAGGGTCTCCTCGTAGCGCTCCGGCCGCATGTGGATCTTGCCGTAGGCGCCGCCGCTCAAGAGCTCGTACAGCGACACGCCCAGCGAGAAGATGTCGGCCGCCGGCGTGTCCGGATCGCCCATGATCCGTTCCGGCGCCATGTAGGCCTGTGAACCGAAGGCCAGCGCGCGGGTCTTGGCCTCCCGGGTGTCGAAGTTGGCCCGTGCCGTGCCGAAGTCGAGCAGCTTGACGTCGCCGCCCGCGGTGATCATCGCGTTGGACGGCTTGATGTCGCGGTGGATCAAGCGGAGCGGCTCACCCCCCTGGAGGGGGATGTGGTTGTACGCGGCCTCCAGCGCGCTGGCGATCTGGGCGGTGATCTCCAACGCGGCGCGGATCGGAAAGTCCTCGCCCTTTTGCGCGAGGAACGACGAGACCTCCTTGAGGTCCACGCCCTCGAGGTACTCCATGATCACGGCGCACTGGCCGTTGATCGAGGTCAGATCCTCCACACGGACGATGTTGCGGTGGCGCAGCCGGCCCAACAGGCGGGCCTCATCGCGGGACCGCATCACGATCTCGTCGTGGTCCTGCCACTTGCCGTGGAGGATCTTGATCGCGACGACCGACGAGAAGTTGTCGCCCGTGTTCATCTCGGCCAGGTAGACCTTGCCGAAGCCGCCTTCGGCGAGCTCCTTGATGAAGCGGAAGCTTCGGCGAGCCTGGGCCAAAACGGAGTCTCCGGAACCGCGCGAAGTATAGCGCGGAGGCTCAGTCGGAGCAGAATCCGCCCTCTTCCTGGGCCACCTCCACCACCACATGGAGGAGCGCCAGGTAGTCGCTCACCCGCTCGTCGATCCCGGGGTAGGTCCCGGTGACGTCGGCAAAGGACCAGGTGGCCAACAAGCCGCGCCCCCACGGGGTCTTGCCCTCGAGCGCGAGCTGTTCCTGGCCCAACAAGATGGCCGCCAGGGCCATCACGGTGGCGTCCTTCTGGCGCTCCTCGTCGAGCTCGATGATCTCGTACACCCCGTCCACCGGGGCGAGATCGACCCACGGATCCGCCGTGATGCCGGCCAGGGCGCCCGGGTCTACCGGCCTGCGGCTGCCTTCTTCCGCGACCAGGTACGGCAGCGCGCCGTAGCGGGGGCGCGCGCCGCTCCCCAGCCCACACAGGGCGTCGGCCACGCCCTCCGGGTCGCCCGCGTTCATCAACAAGGTGTAGATCTTGTCCTGGTACCGACCGTTCAGGCTCTCGGCGCGGGACAGGGTGCGATCGAGCAGCGCACCCGTGAGCCCGAAGGCCGCGAAGTTGGAGCGGCGTTGGCTGGCTTCGTAGCGCAGCCCGAGGAGCGGATCGTCGGTGCTGAGCGTGTGGGAGGTCCCGCCTTCGAGCGAGTAGACCTCTTCCTCCATGACGAGGTAGGCGTTGGCGCCGGTGAGGATCAACAGGGACGCGCCGACCACCCAGCCGCGGGGTCCGGGGAGGGTCACGAGCGCTCCCTCACCGCGTCCGCCTGTGGCACCTGGAAGCGGGAGCAGTAGGCCTCTTCAGCCGTGTAGGCCGACCAGTCTCGGAACTCGCTGCGACCGCCATAGTTGGTCGCGTAGTAGCACACGGCCAACATGTGCTGGGCGAGCACGTTGTAGCTGTAGTGCTGGGTCTCGCGGTGCAGCATCGACCCGCATGGGTTGCTGTTGTCGTAGGCGGCATCCTCGCAGGTGATCTGCTGGCCGAAGAACATCGGATCGGTGTCGAGGCCGGTCTTCTCCAGCCATCGCTCGTAGGCGGGCAGCACGTTGTAGACCTTCTTCCGGCCGCTGAAGCGCGCGTCGTCGTAGCCCGCGTTGTGGCTCGCGATGACGAGCTGCACCACGGCGCCCGAGCCTCGGAGCGTGGGGTCTTCGTAGGCCTCGCCGAGGGTCTCGATCGCCCCCGCAGTGGCCGCCTCGAGCTCGGTGCGCTCGTCGACCTGGCAGGTGGTCAGCTTGCAGGTGCCTTCGCTGGAGACGTACTCGGCGTTCTTCAACACCCCCGCCGGCGGCACCGGCGAGGTGGGGGTCCACGAGACCCCACCGGGCATGCTGCAGTTCTTGACCGTCACGCCCACCCGCTGGGCGACCTCCGGCATGAACTGCCAGTAGCCGCGGGCGCACACCGGGGACCAGATCTTCGAGTCGTAGCGAGACTCCTGGTATGGGATCGCCGCGAAGACCTCCGGCAGCCCCGCGCGACGCAGTCGATCGACCACGTAGGCGTAGTCGTCCACCTTCTCGTCCAGGGTCCGCCAGAACGCCCAGGCCTTGAGGTGAAGCTCCGCTGAACGCGTGACGAACTCCAGCAAGCGCTGGTCCCAGTTCGCGGGGTTCTGGAGCTTCGGCTTCTTCGCGGCCTCGGCGTTCTGGGCCATCACGAAGTCGTGGAAGGGCTGGTTCAGCCCTTCGAGGAGCTCGGGATCGATGGGCGCGTCCAGCTCGACGAACTCGTACGACGCCATGCCCTCGTCCACCGGCCCGAGCCGCTGCACCTCGGGGCGCAGGATCGTGACGGCGAGCAAGCCGAGCCCGGCCGCGATGCCAGCGGCGATCGTCGACATCACCGGAATGAACCACGCGGGGCGTCCGGTGTCGGTGCGCAGCTCCTTGACGTCGCTGGGCGCAGGCCCGGCCACGGGGCCCGCCGCCGCCGCCTCGGAGATGATCGCGCGCTCCTCCCAGACTCCGAGCCGGCGGGTCTCCACGTAGTGCACGGTGGCGCCTCGCCCGGGCGGACCCAGGTGGAACGCACAGCCGGGCTCCAGGTAGGCCGGCCCCTCGAGCGGCAGGATCTCGGTCCAGTCCACGTGCTCGTGGGGTGCGAGCCGGACCTGCGCGTTGCCGACGGGGGCCAGCGAGGTCTGACCCTCTGCGTACGCGGTGATGACCGCCTGGCGTTCGTCGAGCCCCCGGTAGTTGGCGAGCTTCAACCCGCCTGGACCCGGATCCGCACCGAGGCGCACCACCGGCCCTCGGCACACGATGTCGCCTTGCCGCGCGAGCGGGCCGCCCAGGAAGCGCAGGACGACGTCCCAACGTTCCTGGCTCACCCGACCGTCACCGGCTTGGACGGATCGAGCTCCGCGACCAGCAGGGACGCCGGGACGCTGACACCGCCCTGCGAGAGGGCTCCGGAGTCGCCCCCGATCCAGCCGGCCACCTCGTCAGCCACGACGCCGACGCCAACGGTGCTGGCCGCCACGGTGGCCACCGTGTGATCGCCGATCTGCACCGTGAGCCGCACCATCTGCAGCGGCACGGCATGGAGCCTCAGCTCGTCTGCTTCGAGCTCACCGATGCGCGTGGTACCGGGCAGCGGACCCGAGGCATCCCCCAGCCGCCATGCCCCCACCACACGCCCGTCGGACGAGAGCTGCAACGGCGCGACGTTGGCCGCCATGCTCCTCGCGGCATCCGCCAGCAGGAGGTCCCCCCGAAGGCGGATTTTGGCGGCTCCACCACCCGGCTTGCGCACCTTCATCGACCGGGGGCTGTCGTCCACCGCAGGAGGGGGCGCTGCAGCGGGAGCTGGCTTGGACTCGGGCCCGGGCTCGGGAGCCGGGGCGACGGCCGCGACCGGGGCGGGCACCGCCGTGGCGGCGACCGGGGACGGCTCGGGCGGCGCGGCCTCGGGCGCCTCGGACTCCGCTGCGTCCGCGACCTTGCGCGCCTTGGCCTTGGCCCGAGCCAGCAGGGCCTCCGCGGCCGAGCTCCCCTTCTCGCGGGGCTTTCGGGCCTTGCGGGGGGTGTCGCCCGAAGCCTTGCTGCGCCGGCGAGACGACGAGGACGAGGACGAGAGCAGCTTGTCCATGACCTGGTCGGCCGACAACCGGCCCTCGGAGGCCGCCTCCGCGTGCTGCCGGCGGCGGAACGCCCCGGTCTCGGTCGAGGTCCTGATGCGCTTCAACAGGTCGTCTGCCGAGACCCGCGGCATGACCGTGGTCTTGTTGCCCTGGTCTTCGGCTGGCGGCGCGGGCTTCGGTTCGACCGGCTGGAGGGCGGCTTCCGGGGCCTTCGCCTCCGGAGCTTTGCTGGAGGCGGCACTCCGTGTGCTCCTGCGTCGACCGGGGAGATCGACCTTGCGAGCACGACGGGCACGCCGACCGGGATCGGGCTTCGACCAGCGGCTGTCGTCCTCCGAGCCCTCCTCGGGCGCCGCTTCGGGGGCTGCTGCGGCCTGGGCGGCGTCCTCGGCCTCGAGCTCGGCCAGGATCTTCTCGCGGGCACCCTTGTCGAGGGCCATGGTCGCGCCAGCCTGCAAGGCCTCGCCGTCCCGGCGCTGCTGCCCGCGCACGACGGCCACGACATCCACGAGGGCCTCGCCGCTCACATCGTCGTGGCCGAGCGTGGTCTTCACGGCCTCGAGGAACGCCTCGCCACTCTCGAAACGGTCCTCGGGCGTGGGCTTGAGCGTGAGCCGCAGCAGGTCGCGCACCGGTTGAGGGAGCTTGTCCTTGAAGCGGAACAGGCGCTGGCTGGTCTCGCCCCGGGAGGCTCGTGTGCGGATCTCGTCGTCCAGACCGTCGTACACCGGCCGGCCCGTCATCACCTCGAACGCGACGAGGGCCAGGGTGAAGAGGTCGGCCGAGAGGTCTTCCGAGGAACCCTCCAGACGCTCCGGGGGGCAGTAGCGGAAGCTGTCCTCGCGCGGCACATCGTCCGGATGGTCCTGCAGGTGGAGGATCTCGACCTGGGGCAGCGCGTGCCCGATCACCTCGACCTGCCCATCCGGCTTGATCAGCACCCGCCAGGGCGTCACCCCGCCGTGGCTGTACACGCCGTGCGGCTCGCCCGCCTCGGCAGCTTCCACGAGGATCTCACCGGCCGCGTACAGGATCTCCAGGCCAGCACGAACCCCGCCGGTCTCGCCCGCGTCGGCCAGGCCACGAACCAGCTCGTACACGCTGACGGCTTCGCCCGTCGGGTACACGAACGCACCCTCTTCGGGTCGATCGACCAGCTCCACCAGGCCCGTCACGTACGGCGCCTCCAAGAAGCCGACGATCACGTCGAGCGCGGGCCCGATGGCCGGGTGCCCGCGGTAGACGTCGTGGAAGACCACAGCGGTGTGCCTCAGGCCGCCATCGTCCACCAGCTCGACGAGGTCCGAGCCGGGCCCCTTGGTCACCCGTCCGGTTCGCTCGAAGCTGCCGAGGGTCTCCATCCACGCCTCCCGCACGGCGCCGACGCCGGCTCTGCGACCCGGCCGAGACTACCAGAGCCCGCGTGCTACGGTCGGGTGAGGCCTTCGTGTCCAGCAGTCACAAGAAGCGGCAACGACCCGACGCGGCGTCCGCCGAGACGCACGCCGCCCCCGCCGCCGACGCGTCGATCGCCGACCTCCGCCGCCTCGTCGACGGCCTGGATCCGAGGCGCGCTCGACAGCTCCAGGGGCAGGTGGGCAATGCGGCGTTGCAACAGATCCTCGGCGGTGCCGCGACCCAGGATCTGGTGGCGCGCGCGACCCGCGCGGCCGCGACCCTGCGCGACCAGCAAGCCCTCGAGGCCGAGGAGGAGCAGGAGCACCAGGAGGAGGAGGCCGAGGCCGAGCGGCAGGAACAGCAGCGCACCGCTGCCGCCGACGTGGCCCCGAGCCAGTCCGGAGACGGCGAGCCGGTCCCCGGCGAGGAGGTGCTGGACGCGGTCGTGCGCATGGCCGGCGATCTGCTCTTCGACGGCGAGGAAGACGACGAAGACGACGACACCCAGCTGCCCGACGAGAAGCAGCAGGCCGCGCAACGCCGCCAGCGGCAACGGTGGCTTCCCGAACGGACGGCCGATGATCCAGACACCACACCAGCCGGGCGCACGGTGCGCAAGACGGACGCGACCGGCGACGCGCGCACGGCCTGCATCTGGCCGTGGCTGCAGGATCCCGCCGCCCTGGTCGACGCAGCGTTCCAGCTCGAGGACCTGCTCGAGCCCCACCGGGTGCACCCGGCGATTGCACGCATCGTCGGCCTGGCGCTGTGGCTCGGTGCTCGTGCCCGGCACCACGAATCGAAGGCCCTGCTCGACGCCGTGGGTCCGGTGCCCGGCGCCCCGGGCCTCGCCGCCCTGGTCACACGCAACGCAGCACTCGTGGACCTGGCCATCGCCACCGAGCCGAGGCTCGCGGGCGCTGCAGCCCTCATGCTGGAGCCGGCCCGGGCCGAGCTCGACGCTGCGGCCGCCGCGGCGGGTCTGGGCGTGCGCGCAACCTCGCTCCAGCTGCTCACAGCCGCGGCGCGGGGCGCGCGCGACGCGCAGCCACCGCCCGGCGATCCAGAGCCGGCCTCCGAAGCGCTCCGACGGGCTGCGGGCTTCGAGCTGCCCCCGGTGTTGGACGGTTTTCCGTTTCCCGCTCGTCGGGGCGAAGCCGAGGACCCGGTCGAGCGGGCACTCGCCGGCCCGGACCGCTGGAAGCAGGCGCCCCCACGGACCGCACTCGACGGCCTGGTGCAACAGCTCGGAGGGGTGCTGGAGGGCCTGCTCCGCAGCCGGCGGGAGGTCGCCGCAGCTGGCCTGGCCATGTGGCGACTGGGCGCCGAGCTTCGCCGGGAGGTGTTTCGCGACTTCGAGGAGGCGCTCCAGCCGCTCGGACGCGCCCTGGTGGTGCACGCGGAGCAGGTCGCTCGGAGCGGGGAGACCACCTTGCAGCAGGCCGAACCGACGCTGCGGAACGCGATCGCTGCGGCCGATGCGGCGCGCAGCCAGCTGTTGGTGCTCCGCAACGACGTCCTGCAGACACTCGCTGGAGATCTGCCCGCACCCGGACCGATCGACCCAGACGCCGCCGGGGTGGCGCGCGCGCTCCTCGCTGGCGACACCGACCCCGCCGCGGCCGCGGCACGCCACGCTGGAGCCGCGTGGACCTGGGCGATCCTGGAGGCCGCCGATCGGTCGGAGGACGCGGTCGAGGCGCTGCGCCCACACCGTGCCGCAGCCCTGGCGGGCGCGCCCCTCGCGGCGCGCCTGGCCGAGCTTGGCGCCCCCTCGGCGTAGACTGCCCCCGTGAGCGAGTCCGCCCAAGCCCAGGCCCTGTCACTGCGCGTCCAGGTCATCGATCTCGACGCGCGCTTGCTCGACCTCACCGTCCCCACCTACCTGCCGGCTCGAGACCTCACCCAGCGCATCGCGCGCGACGCGGGGCTGGACGTGCACTGGTCGGATGGCCGTCGACGTCGGTACTGGGTTCGCGCGCGCGGCCGGATCCTGGCCGAGGAGGAGCGCCTCGCTGATGTCGGCGTGGTCGGCGGCGAGCTGATCCACCTGCTGCCAGAGCCCCCCGCTGGCGAGGGGGTGCGTGAGCAGGTCCGAGACGTGCCCGAACAGACCGGCTTCCGCCCCAGCACAGCCGCCGCCCTCACGCTCCAGGTTGCCGTGCTCATCGCATGGACGGTGCTCTGGGGCCTGGCCCTGTCCGCCAGCAGCGCCTGGTGGGTGGCGGCCCTGCCCGGACTCGCCCTGGGCCTTCTCGCCAGCTCGGTGGGCATGCGTGTGTTCGGTGGGCACGGCGGACAGGTGCAGGTCCTCGGCCTGGGCATCGTGATCGCGGGGTTGCTGGCGGTGCTCGCTCAGCTGCCTTCCCTGCTCTACGGGGCCGCCATGGCCGAAGCGGTCGTTCAAGGGGTCGTCGGCCTCGTGGCCAGCACCGCAGGCGGCGGCATCGGCTGGCTCGCCTGGTGGGGCGCGGTCGATCCGCTCCCGGCCTCCGTGCACGTGGACCCGGAAGCCGCGGCGGCAGCGATCGAGCATGCGCCTTGCGGCATCTGTGGCCTGGGCGTCGACCCGTCGGTGCACGTGGGCTGCACCTACGGCTGCGGCAAGGTCTTCCACCGCGGCTGCTACCAGGCGCGCATGGCGGTGGTGCACGGCGATCAGGCGGAGCAGTGCCAGGTCTGCGGCGCGGAGCTGACCCGCTGAGCCATGTGGCGTCCCGCACTCTGGGGGGTGATCGGGCCCGGACTCAGGCGTCTCCCGCCAGCTTGGGGAGACGCACTCGTGTACGGATCGGCCCGAGCACTCGGCCCCGTGGCCGGGGGCGCGGTGCGCGTGCGCTCGCAGCTGGGTCGCCAGCTGCTGCCGAGCCACCGGGCGCACACCGTCACGGTGGAAGGGGAGCACCTCCTCCGGGCCCCCGTGCTCGTCGTCGCGGCGCACTTCGGCCAGCACGGGCTGCCTCCGGTGACGCTCGCGGCTCGAGGACACGACGTCACCGTGGTGGCCGTGATGCGTCCCGACGAGGAGCTCTCCGCCGGGGCTCGCTACGGGCAGCGTCGTCGACGCGCACTCGAGGCGACCTTGCCGGTGCGCTACGTTCGTGCGCGTCCGGATCTCGTGCCGGAGCCCAGGGGCATCCTGATCATGGGCGGCGACGGGCGCGCGGCCCTGTCGGTGCACGGCGAGCCTGGGCGACCGCTTCCCCTGGCGGGCCAGACCACCCGCTGGCCGACCCGACCCTTCGAGGTGGCCGAAACCCTGGGGCTGCAGGCCATCGGACTGTTCTTCGACAGCTCTCGGCGGCAACACAGGCTGAAGCTCGTAGACCTCGGATCCGATGACCCTCAGGCGACGTTCGTGGCGCGCTACGATGCGTGGCTACGTGATCACCCGGGCCAGTGGGCCCTGTGGGACGGCTTCGGCGAGGCGACGACGTGAGGCTCAACATCGATCAGACCTGGGACGGCGCGCCCGTCGGCCAGGACGAAGAGGTCGTGATCGGGCTCATCGGGGCGCGACGTCACCTGATGCTGCAGGTCGACGCGCCGTTCCACGCCGACCCGCGACCCGAAGCCGATCCCGGAAGCTGCTGGGGCCTGTGGGAGCACGAGGTGGTGGAGCTGTTCGTGCTCGGGGACGGCGGCCGCTACCTCGAGGTGGAGCTCGGGCCCCACGGGCACTTCCTGGTGTTGAAGCTCGGCGGCTACCGCCACGTGATGGAGACCAGCCTGCCGCTGGACTTCGCAGCACGGATCGACGGCGACCGCTGGCGCGGCGTCGCGCGGCTCGACCGGGCCTTGCTACCCAAGGGGCCGCACACGATCAATGCCTACGCCATCCACGGCACGGGCGAGGACCGGAGGTACCTCGCCTGGAGCCGCCTGAAGGGTGACAAGCCGGACTTCCACCTGCTCAGCTGCTTCGTGGCGGTCCAGCTGCCCTGAGCGCGCCGGGGCTCAGCCCTCCGCGTCGTCCTCCTCGTCGCACTGAAGCGCGACCAGGTCGGCTACCTCGTCGAGGTCGTCAGCGATCGCTTCGAGCTCGGTCGAGAGCTCTTCGCACGCCTCGTCGTCTTCCCCGTGCTCGGCCAGGCAGTCGTCCAGCTCCTCTTCGACCTCGTCCCAGTCCTCCTCGAGCTCGGCCAGCTCCGTCTGGAGCTCGTCGCACGACTCGTCCTGGTACTCGTCCTCGTCCTGATCGTCCTGGTCCTCGTCCTCGTCCTCCTGGTCATCCTGGTCGTCGTCCTCGTCCTCGTCCTCGTCCTCGTCCTCGTCCTGATCGTCCTCGTCGTCCTCGTCGCCGTCCGCCTCGTCCTGGTCGTCGTCGTCGCCGTCCGCCTCGTCCTGGTCGTCGTCGCCGGCCGCGTCGGCTGCGGCCTCGTCCGCGACGGTGATCTCCTCCTTGGTGTCGAGGCAGGCGTTGAACAGGAGCAGGAAAGAGAAGGCCAGCGCGAGGCTGAGGGGACGAAGCTGCACGAGAGGTCTCCATTCGGGTTGCAAAGACACCGTAGATCGCGAGCCCGACATGTACTGGAAAATCGTGCTTCGATGATCACTTACCGTACTGATTCGCCAGTACAATCAGGTCCACGAACGATGTAAGCAGCCGTTTCTTTCGCTCGCAAACTGGGCTATAGCTGTACTGGAATGATTCCCGACATCCACGGATTCCTGGACTACCGAACCTTCTTGAAGGCGTGGTTCGACGCCAAGAAGGCCGAGAACCCCCGGTACAGCCACCGCGCCTTCGTGCGGCGCACCGGGCAGAAGTCACCGAGCCTGCTCAGCGACATGATCGCCGGCCGTCGCAACCTGACCGACGAGCTGATCGGCCCCTTCGCCAAGGCCCTCGGCCTGGACGCGGCCGCGCGCCGGTTCCTCGTGCTGCTCGTGCAGCTCGACCGCGCAGACACCTCGGAGGAGCGCAACACGGTGTTCCGGCAGATCGCCGCCACACGACGCTGGCGGGACGCGCGGGAGCTCGAGGGCGAGGCCTTTCGCTACGCGTCGACCTGGTACTTCCCGGCCGTGCGCGAGCTCGCGCGGCGACCCGACTTCCGCCCGGATCCCGCCTGGATCGCCGGCACCCTGATGCCGCCCATCACGGAAGCCCAGGCTCGCGACGCGATCGACACCCTCCTGGAGCTGGGCCTGCTGATCGAGGACGGCGGCAGCGTGCGCCAGTCCGACAGCTCCGTGGTCTCGCCGCGGGAGGTCGCAGGCCTCGCCGTGCACAACTACCACCGCGGCATGTTGGCGCTTGCCGCACAGGGGGTGGAGCGCTTCAAGGCGGGCGAGCGGCACTTCGTCGGCGTGACCGTGTGTGTGCCCAGCGCGCTCATCGGCGAGCTGAAGGTGCGCCTCGGCGAAGTCGCCGCCGAGCTGCTCGAACGCTGTGATGGCGCCGAAGGAGACCCCGAGCGGGTCTACCAGATCGGCCTCCACCTCTTTCCGCTCTCGGAGTCCCCGTGATCCTCCTCCTGCTGGCGTGCAACGTCGGGGACACCCGTGACGGCACGGTCATCGGCAACCCCGGCGACGGCCTGACCGTCGCGGCCCGCAGCGCGTCGGCCAGCTTCACGGAGGGCGCCACCCTCGTCGACACCCTGATCTTCGAAGGCTGCGACGGCAACGTGACCGAAGCGCCGGTGGAGCAGAACGTCGACCTGGTGGCAGGCACGAGCCTGGCGCTGACGGCCGGAGACTGGTGCGGACTCACCCTCGCCCTCGGCGACGCGATCGAGCTGGAGGCCGAGATCGGTGGCCAGATCGCGGTGCTGGACCTGGAGGTGCCCGAGATCGTGCTCGAGGGCAGCTTCACCGTCACCGAAGCCGCCTACGTGCTGGAGCTGGCCCAACCGGACTGGCTCGAAGACGTGGACCTCGACGGCGACGGCGACTCGGACGAGCTCGAGGACTTCGCCGTAGAAGTCGACGAAGAGCACCCGTCACACGACGCACTCGCTGCGATCTTCGCGGACGCGAGCGCGCTCTACGCCGACTCGAACAGCGATGGCGTGTTGTCCGACGCCGAGCGAACAGGCGCCCTGGCCGCCGGGAGCGGGCGCGACGACGACGGTCCTCCCTCCGCCGGCGACACCGGCGCCGAGTCGATGGGGTCCCGGGGCTGCGCCGGCGGCAAGGCCTTGCTGTTCCTGCCCTTGATCCTGGGCTTCCGCCGGCGGGCTCGGCCGCAGTCGGCGTGATCCCCTGGCCCCATCGCCCGAAGCACGGGGCGCGCCACCCTCGGCGTACCGTGCCCGCGGTCCTGTGGTGACGCGGTGGTGGACCCGCCGGCTGAAGCGAGCTGTGACGGCCGCACCACGGTCGTGCGGACCGTCGACGAGCTCGATGCGTGGCTCGCCGATCCAGTCACCACAGCGCTTCGAACACCGCCGATGGAGGTCGAGCGCTGAGCGCGCGACTCAGGTCCAGGTCTGAACGATCTCCACCGGCTCACCGCCGCTCCGCCATGCCGCGTGCAGGAGCTCGCGACCCCTGCCCTGGCGTGCCCAGAGCACCTCGCATGCGCCCACGTGCTCCGCCCAGACCGCACCGAAGCGGTCGGCGGTGCCGCGGTCGACGCCGAGCGCGCTGGGCACCGGCCAGGGCCGTCCTCCCTCGTCGATCAGCAGGTAGCGTGGAAAGCGGACGGGACCGAGCAGCTCCGCCGCGGCTTGCGCGAAGGCCTCGCTGCCGGCGCCCTCCACCCACGACCGGCCGCGGTCATGCATCACGGGCCCCAGCCCGAGGCCTACGGCCACGGCCTCGAGGCGCGCGCCAGGCACATCGCGTCGCCACGCTCGCAGCGCGGCACCGGCCGTCAACGCCCACAGCGCGATGCTCGCCGGCCACCACAGGGGCGCGAGACCCAGCCCAGCGAGGCCGAGGAGCGCGGCCCCCCACCCCTCGCGAACCCGACGCACCTCGATGGCGGTCGCCGCTGGAGCCAAGGGCTTCTCGAGCACCTGTCCAGTGCCGGGCCGCTTCCGCGGAGGTGCCACGACCAGCCAGCGGCGCTCGTCGCGGTAGTCCTGCCCGACCGCCCAGAGCTCTGCGGTTCGCCGCCAGTCCGCGGCACGCTCGGCCATCCTGCGGTCGAGGGCCTCCCGTTGCAGCAGCACCGTCGAGAGCGAACGATGGAGAACGGGATCGACGCGCCCGAGCCCGGTCCGGATCTGGCCCGCGTCATCGATCCCGAAGGTGTGTTCGTGGCGCTCCGCGAGGCGCTCGAGCATTCGGTCGCCCCCGGCCACCCCCGGCATCACGGCCACCACCTCCCAGAGCGACGCCACCTTGCTCGGGTCGGCCGGGTCGGGACGCAGGGCCCGCCCACGCACCTGGTTCGCGGTGACCGCGGCCGCGATGCCCGTGAGGTCCACGCACACGTTGACCGCCGGGCAGTCCCAGCCCTCCCCGAGCAGGTGGCGTGTCCCCACGAGGCAGCGCGTCACGCCGGAGACGAGCAAGGCGGTTGCGAAGGCGACGCGCTCCCCGGTCGACCACCCCGACACGTCGAGCTCGTGGTGGTCACCGGCGGCGCGCCAGCCGCGCTCGGGCAGCCGCTCGCCGATCCGATCCCAGAGGTCGTCGTCCACCCAGAACACCGATCCCGTGACGAGGATCGGGTCCAGGCGATCGCCCACTCGGTCGGTGACCAGCGCCCGAAGGACCTGCCGCGCCGACAGCGGTCCGCCTTCGGTGTCGCGCTCGGTGACGACGAGCGCGCGGAGGTCGTCGGCGCGCGCACGCCACTCCAGGGCGAGCACCTCCAGGCAAGCCGCCATGCGCGAAGCCGCGCCGCCGAGCGCGGAGAGGGCCACGTCGCGCTCGACCACGATCGACGCCCGCCTCGCACCCAGGCCGAGCCGCTTCAGGTCGGCACGGAGCGCGTCCCTCCGGTCCGCATCGACCGCCATCCACAGCACGCGCGCCCGATCGTGGAGCGTCGGGTGAGCCACCAACTCGGGGTCGTGGGGCAGGTCATCGGGCAGGCCAGCGCCGGACGAAGCCCTCACGCGGCACAGGGCGATCAGCAGGTCGCCGCGACCAGCGAAGCGGTCCTCCGTGAGCTCGAGCAAGGACGCCTGGAGCGCCCTGGCGACGGCGGCGTGCACGTCGAGCCGCTGCTCCCACCGCCGCAGCACGGCGGTCGCTTGAGCCAGCTCCGGCACATCGTCGAGCTCACAGACCGCGAGTCGAACCAGATCTCGGTAGGGCGCGAGGTGGCCGCTGCGGACCAGAGGTGGCGCGTCGACCGTGACCACGTCTCCGGCCAAGGTCAGGAAGCGGTCCAGGCCGGTCACAGCCTGGGGCGGCGTGCCCGTCAGGCCGAGCACCCGGTGCCCGTCGAGGGCCGCCTCCACCTGCTCCGCCCAGCGCCCGAGCAGGTGATGCGCTTCGTCCAGCACCACCAGGGCTTCGGGGCGGAAGCCCTCCCCGGCCGCGTACGTGCAGACGTTCACCACCACGTCGTCGACCAGGCCGAGCTGCTCGACGCACCGCGCACGCCACTGCTCGACCAGCGCGCGCGTGGGCACGCGCACCTCGACGGGGCACGCCAGCGATGACGCCACGGAGAGCGCGCAGCGGGTCTTGCCCGCTCCTGGCGGAGCGACCAGGCACGCGCGGCTCCCGGGCTCCGACAGAGCCGCGAGCAGCTCGTCGACGGCGCGCCGCTGGTACGCCCGGAGCGGAGCGCCCACCGAGCGCTACCGCTTCGCCTCGACGGTCTTCTCGAGGGCGGTGACGATCTTGTCGAGGGGCTGGAGCAAGCGCTCGAACTTGTCGAACCACTTGAGCCACACGTCGTCGTTCTGGTCGGGACCGGGCAGCTCCGCGTTCACCCTCTGGATGAAGCCCTGGAACTTGTCGATCTCCTTGATCGTCTTGGGCAGGGTCGTGTAGTAGTCGTGGGCGTAGCTGATCAGGCTCCCGGCGGTGCGGTAGAGCACCCGATCGCTCGTGCCTTCCTCGATCAGCAGGAACTCCGCGCTGATCAGCGAGCTGGAGAACATCAGCGTGGGCAGGCCGAGCTCGGCCACCAGCTGGGTGCGTGCCAGGTGCATCAGGATCTTCTTGTTGCGCTCGATGAAGTCCACGACCCGCGGCTTCAGGGAGCTCTCGGCCGCCCGGGCCTGCCGCCCGGCGCGCGGCACCGGCATGCGCACCTGCACCATGCGCCCGAGGCGCACGTTGACCCGGCAGACGGCCACCGCGTCGCGCTGGTCTTCCTCGATGGGGTGCAGGCGCGCGGCGCAGAACTCCGTGATGCGCGACGGCTGGGCCTCCGTCGAGTCGAAGATCGGTCGCTCGGTCTTGTCGTCGGACTGCTCGACGTGGAACAGCCAGAGCATGTACTCGCCGTCCTGCTTCGGCACCTGCAGCTTGATCTGCGCGGGCTTGGGCAGGAGCACACCCTGGCCGGTGACGGTGATGCCGTAGCCGGGCTGGATCACCGCGGCGTAGGACGACTTCTTCTGCTGGAGCTCCACCTGCAGCCCCTGCACGATGCCGTGACCGTGCAGGTAGTAGGTGTGCCGGTGCAGCTTGAGCCGGTGGTAGCTCTGCTCCGCCATGAGGTCGTCGGCCGTGAGGCAGAGTCCCTGGAACGGGTTCAAGCGGTGGAGGTTGTCGGTGATCGACGGCAACTCAGCCATCAGCGTCCTCGAAACGAATGGTGAAGGTGACATGGGCGGGTTTCTCCGCGGTCACGATCTGGGCGATGCGACGCAGCACGGCGGGGGCGCGCTGCGAGAAGCGACGGTGGAAGCGCTCACGCTTCTCCAGGACGACCTCGAAGAAGGCTGTGTCCTTTGCGTTCTGGGGGTAGAGGTAGTGCCCTGGCGGCTCCGCCTCCGCGTAGCGGTCGGGCACGGTGGCACCGCCCGCGACCGTGGACCCGCCGAGCACGAAGGGCTGCGGACGGACGCGCGGGCGGACGTGCACCGGCGCGGAGGTGAGCACCCGGATCATCTCCTCCAGCCCGCGGCGGGTACCTCGGGTGCGGTAGAGCCGGATGGCGCGCCGCACCAGCTCGCGCTGCTGGTAGACCGGCAGGCTGTTGTCGAGGGTGAAGCCCACCCAGCTCGCGATCCAGGTCAGGAAGCGCGGGTCGCACGTGAGCGGGTTGGTGAGATCCGGCAGCCCTTCGATCTCGTCCACCACCGTGGTCATCAGGTGCTGGAAGAGGAACAGGAAGCGCCGCAGGCCTTCCACGTCGACGCCAGGGAGGTCCTCGGGAGCGGGGGCGCTCGCCCAACCCTGGGCCGAGATCTCGTCGGCTGGCACGACGTCCTGGCGTCGGGAGGGCACCGCGCCTCGGTAGACGCCTGGCAGGAAGCGCAGGTAGCTGCGCACCGGGACGTGCAGCACCACCTCGTCGCGGGGGTCGAGGCCCGACGGCATGCGCCCATCGGCCGTGGTCACCTCGGCTTCGAGGTGGACGAGCCCTTCCGGCGTGAAGGACGGCGCCGGACGACCATCGGGAAGCACCCGGATGGAGCGAACGACGATGGGGTCGCCGCCCTCCGCAGGCTGGACACGGACCTCCCGTACCACCCCGAGAGCTTCCCCGCGCTGGGCTTCGACCAGCTTGTAGCGGATGGGGTTGCCCATGTGACGCGCGAGGTAGGCGCGAGCCGACCGCACCGGGTAGCCGACCGTGACCACGGTCTCGAGGTGCTCGAAGTCCGCTGGGACCGCGGGCACGAAGCTGCGCGTGGTGGGAAGCAGCCGCTCCATCTACGCGCCCGCCTCGGTGAGGATGCGAACGTGCCGCACCTCGAAGAGGTCGGCGTCGGTGAGGGGGAGCTCGGGCAGGCCCTCACCCTCCTCCCACCCCGGCGCAGACGAACGCCGGTCGCCGAGGTCGAAGAGCTGCACATCGGCGACGTGCCGCACCTCCCCGAGGTCGGCGACGAGGCGCGCGAAGTCCTGTGCGTAGAGCGTGCCGCCGAAGGGCCAGCCCACCCCGTCGAGCCCGCCCGCGTACGGGTCGAGGAAGCGGAAGACCCAGGCCTGGGCGGCCTCCCTCACCATCAGCAGGTTGGCGTTGGGGCGCAGCCGGAGCGTGACGGACACATCGACGAGGGTGTAGGTGGCGAGCCTCACCTTGGGCTGCACGTTGATCAAGCAGCGGTCGGCCAGGTAGCTCTCCACGTGGTCGCGAAGGCCGGCCGCCAGGAAGGGATCCGGTACACGCTCGCCGGAACGCCTGCGAGGGAGCACGGTCACGTCGACCGCGCCGTCTTCGCCCATGGTGCCCCGGCACGCCGCCCTGGCGACTTCGCCGCTCGCTTCCGCGGCGATGATCTCGAAGTCCGAGCGCGTGACCGCGCGGTCTCGTGACGTGAGGATGCTGGGTGCACGCCGCATGATCTGGTCGACGGTCTCGGCGTCGCGGCCGCCGGTAGCGGGAAGCAGGTTCGTCGGCCGTGCGCGGTCGCCCACCGCTTCACAGAGCTCGATCTCGCCCACGCCGATGTTGCCGGCGGCGCCCGGGACGGTGTGGTAGCGCTGCACGCGAACGTTGTGCGCGCCGACCGGGAGCATCTTGCCGCGGATGCCGTTGCCGAAGGTGAGCGTGCCCTCGACAGGGTCGACCACGAACAGGCGATCGTCCTTCTCGGCCGTGAGCAGGTTGCCGCCCCGCGCCACCTGCCAGGTCTCCGTCTGGCCTGCCCCGACGTCGACCAGCAAGGCGAGGTCGCTGAAGAGCTCCGGCCGGGGAAAGATCGGCTGGTCGGTGCCCATGGGGTGCAGGAAGATGGGCTTCCGGCCGAGCTGGATCTGCTGATGCGGCACGCCGAGGCCGCTGAAGCGTTCGCCGGTCACCGGGTGGAGGTTGATCGCTTCGACCGTGTTCAACAGCACGTGCGTGACGGGCGGAAGCGCCGGCAAGCCGCCCTCGAGGTCGTCGGGGGTGGTGAAGCGCGCTCGGATCCAGAACCCGTCGTCGCTGACATCGGGAACATCGGGCAGCGCGAAGCTCAGCTCGCCGCTCTTGGTGAAGTCGTAGCTCGCGCGGTTCTCACCGCTCTCGGAGCCCGGGTTGACCAGCCGACGCCAGCCGACCCCCCGACGCCGCTTCTCGAGCACCTCCCACTCCACGCCCACCCCCTCGGGGAGGAAGGCTTCACCACGGGTGAGGAAGCGCACAGCGTGACGGTTGCCGGCGGGCAGGGGCTTGTCGAACTGCAGGTAGAGGGCCTGGTGGGCGTCGTCGATGTCGACGAAGCCGAAGCTCGGGAACACCTCGCCCATGCGTCCGGCGGCCTTGGTGATGCAGCGGGTGAGGCGGCGGTTCCGCTCCCGGTGGTCCACCTGGGCCAGCTTCGGGTTCTGGATGGGCTGGTTGTAGGTGCCGTCGCCCAGGGTCTTGTCGGCACCCAGGCGGATGCCGTAGATGCGGGGCACGATCGGGTGGAGGTTCTTGTCCTCGTCCTGGGCGGAGAGGTTGGCCTTCTGGAGCTCCAGCCGAAGCCAGGTGGTCTCGAGCCCGTTCACCTCGTGGCGTGCGAGCCCCTTGAGCTGGGACTTCGGATCGACCACGATGCGGACCCGACGACGGCCCGCCTTCTTGGCGCCATCCTTGTCGAGCTGGGCGAAGGTGAAGCCGGCATACTTGGCGTCCTTGGTGTGGACCACGCGCCAGGAGTCCTCGGCCCGGTACGTGAGCTGGAGCGCGTACTTGTCCTTGGGCTCCACGACCGGCTCGCCGTTCATCTCGAAGCCGATCTCGATCTCCATCAGGACCGGCGACTTGCGGCGGTTCTCGAACAAGTCCGAGCCGATGTACAGCTTTCGTCCGATCGTCGGCGGCATGACCGGGTTGAGCTGGAACGGGGACCACGGCGCCTCGTCCAGCAGCATCACCTCGGTTCGGCGCGGGTCGTCGCCGGCGAGCAGGTCGATCTCGACGGGTCGAATCCACTCGACCCCGATCTCCAGCTCGGGGAGCAGCCCCTGCACGACCACGGTCTCGATGCGCTCGGCGCGCAAGTTGTAGCCGTCGGCCGCCATCTCGGTCAGCGGCCCGAGGATCTCGACCGCGGTGCCCTCCACACGGACGCGCTCGTCGGGCACCGGCTCCCAGCTCTCCCCACGCCGGTAGCTCCAGCGGTACTTGGGCAGGTAGGCGCTGCGTCCAGCGGGCAGGCCTCGGTCGATGAGGGCGAAGCGGATCCGCCAGCCCTCCCGCACCGGCGGGCAGTCCTGCAGGAAGAACTCCAGCACGCGACCTGCCGATCGGACCTCCCAGTTGTTGAGCGGTCGGGTCTCGCCACCTCGGTCGTCCTGCCACGTGACGTCGAGGTCCTCGAGCATGCGCTGGGCGAGCCAACGTTCGTAGTCGAGGGTGCCGCGGATCCACCAGCGCTCGGACGACAGCGCATCCGGAACGGCGAAGTCGTCGCCGCGCAGGCCCATCCGCTCGAGCTGCACCACGCCCGGCATCGCCGTCACGAGGTGCGCGTCGGGCATGCCCATGACCTCCTTGTCGGAGACCTGGGACGGCACGGGCCGCCAGCCTTCCGCGGTGGGGTACTCCCAGCGGAAGAAGGGCACGATCGACAGGCTGTCGCCCGGGCGCGTGAGCTTCAGCTGACCGAGTGGCCTCCCGCTCTCGGGGTCCACGTTCATCAGCCGGATGTCGTCGTCGCCGACATAGAGGTATTGGTGAGGCGTGTAGGCCTGCAGCCCGTGCCGCTCGGGGTCGAGATCGAAGATCTGGATGCCACGCCCGCCAGACAGCGACAAGGCCATGGCGTGACCGCCCAGCGGCGTGCTCGGCACCTCGCGCACCGCCGGATGCTGCCCGCCGCGCACCGCCATGATCCGCTGGATGTGGCTGTCGTGGATCGTGAGGCTCTCGGCCGCCAGGAAGCCGAGCGCGGGGCTGTCCTCGCGCTGGCGCGTGGCGATGCGCGAGAACGCCGGCAGCTCGCACGGCGGCTGCTCTTCACGGAGCGCGAAGGTGACCGGGACCAGCGCCGGGCGCGCCGGGCGCCGTTCCTCCCCGATGAAGTTCAGGAAGTGGACGTAGGTCTTGTCGGCGACCCGGTTCAGCCGGTAGATCGTCATCTCCGTCATCCAGGCGAACAGCTGGACGAGGGTCATGCCGGGGTCGGCGTCGGAGAGGTTGGTCCACTCCGGGCAGTACTGGGGGATCAGCGCCCGTGCTTCGGCCACGAGATCGTGGAAGCGACGGTCGTCGAGGTTGGGGGGCTTGATCGGCATCCGTGAGGTCCTGCTTCAGCGGCCTGGGCGTCAGGCGCCCCCGCGCAGGAGGTGCACGAGGCTCTGCGCGGTGTTGGTGGCGACGATGTTGTACTCGACCTCGATGCGCACGCCGCCCGTGGCGTCGGGGCTGGCGGCCGCTCGCACGACCTCCACCCGCGGCTCCCAGCGCGCGATCGCGTCCCGGACGTAGTGCGCGGCGACGGCCGCAGTGGACGAGGTGTTCGGCGCAAAGAGCAGCTCGTGCACGCGGCAGCCGAACTTGGGCAGCATCTGGCGCTCACCCGGACGGGTGGCCAGGATGATGTGGATGGCCTGGCGGATGTTGGCTTCGGTCTCCGACATCTTCAGGCCGCCCGTGGCGGAGTCGAAGCCGAGCGGAAAGGCCCACCCGCGGCCGAGGTACTTCTTCTTGAGGCGACTCACGGGTCGGTGCCCAGCGTGTTGCGGCACACCGACAGCTCGGAGTCCTGGGTGCCCTTGGGGCCCATCGAGTGGCGGGAGCCGAGCACGTACCACGTGCCATTCACCGGCCCCGGACAGCCCGAGAGGTTGATCATGGTCCCCGCCAGCGTGCTCGCGTTGCAGCCGACACGCACCGTTCCGCGCCCGAACTGGCGGGCGAGGCGGTTGAGCTCGGCGGCCGCGATCTCGTCGGCCACGTCCTGGTCGGTCACCGGCACATCGGCGATGTAGCCCGTGAACGACCCGAAGGCGCCGGCAACGGTCGGGCCGGTGTCGCCGGAGCCGATCGTCTCGACGTCGGTGTCGTCCGCGGCGGTGCCCACGACCTCGTCCTTGTCCGCCGGGCTCCATCCCCTGACCACGACCTCCTGGACCTGGTCGGTGCTGTCGTAGGTGCAGCTGACGGACTTCACGTTGCTGCCCCAGCCGAGCTCGGCGGCGTTGGAGGCGTCGTAGTCGGGCGGCTTGAAGTGCAACACACCGTCGACCACACGGAGCAGGTAGCTGTTCCGCGCCGCCAGCCGCTTGCAGATCGCGGCGTTGGACTCGTTGCGCTGCATGATGAAGCTGTGGGTGGCCGACGTGGCCTCGATGTCCCAGGACTCCGCCGAGAAGCCGGCCTCCTCGGCCAGCTCCTCGACCACGGAGCTGTCGGTGGCATCGGTCCAGGATCGGGAGGTGCGTCCGCGCGCGAGCTTGTGCAGTCCGTCGAGCGCGCGGACGACCACGTGGGTGGTGCCGCTGGTGTCAGCGTTGATCTGCATCGCCACCACCTCGCCCTCGAACACCGACGTGGTGTCCGGACCCAGGCAGAGGGTGACAGCGTCGCCGATGGTGAAGCCCCAGCCGGAGCCGTCCGCCTCGACCGCGAAGGACGCGCGAACCATGGACACCATGTCGACATGATCTTCGTAGACGAGGCTCTGCAGCCCGCCACCTTCGGCTTGGGTGAACGACGACGAGCCGATGCTCAGCTCGAAGGCGGCGGTGTTCTGCTCCTCGGCCATTCGTCCCTCAGACCAACGAACGTACGGTGGCGACGATCTGCGACAGCTCGTCGAGCGCCGCATCGGTGTCGTTCTGGCTCAGGGCGGTGCCGGCTGCCACCGCATCGTCGAACAGCGAGGTTCCGGACGACACCACCAGCTCGGTCCCGGCCGGCACGCTGGTCGGATCCTCGATGTGCGGGTTGTCGGCCAGCAGCTGGGCCTGGGGGACGCCGTTCTCCGCGGCGAGCTGGCTCACCGTGGACTCCGACGCCGTGGACACCACGCTGACCCGACCACCCTGGCCCACCAGCGAGAAGCGGGTGGAGTTGACCGCAGACCCCGAGCTCGTCTGGGTGTAGGTGGAGAGCTTCTTCTCCTTCATCTTCGCGGTGATCTTGGCGCGCACGGGCGTGCCGTCGCCCGCGAACATCGTGTAGGTCACCGCAAGGGACTCGAAGAAGCCGTTGAAGCTGAAGTCCTTCCACGCGAAGGTCACGAAGTGAGGCCGCTGTGTGTCACCTTCGCCTGCGATCTCGATGGTCTGGAACTGGAGGAGGCCCAACACCCACTTGTCCTTCACGCTGTCGGCGGTGTTGCCGTCCATGGACAGCGTGGTGTCGAAGTGCAGCTCCATGGAGAGGGTGGCCGGCGCCCCCTTCTTGAACTCGACGTCGGAGTCGCCGCCTTGTTCCTCCTTGTCTTGCCAGGTGCCCTTCTTGTCGAACTTGAGCTCCTTGGGGTTGAACTGGACCGTGAAGGTCTTCGAGCTGTCGTCCATCGACGTGAAGCTCGCCTTCGTGGGGTTGGTGCTAGTACTCACTGGCATCCTCCGGGCGCCGCTGCCGGCGAAGCTCGAGCTCATCGAGGACCTTGGGCAGGATGGCCTGGCCCAGGGCATCGACGTCCTTCTGACCGCCCCCGCTCTCTTCATCGGCGTCGCCGCCGCTCTCCGCCGGGTCGGGGGCTCCCTCGGCGTGCATGCGGACCTGCGCCTGCGCGTCGGACACGCGGCGCTCCTTCTCCGCCAACAAGACCAGGCCGCGCAGACGCTTGACGAGGCCGCTGACACGGTCCTCGCCCACCGCCTCCGAGGCGCCCGCTCCCCGCGCGCCGACCGAGGCGCTGCCCCAGCCGCTGATGACGCGAACCGTGCTCGGCTTGCCCCGACGACCACCGGACCGCAGCAGGGCGGGCGACGCCACCGCGCCCGACGTGGACGCCGGTCGCACGACGGCGCCCTCCTGCTTCCGGAGGGTCTGCACGACGCGGGCCGTGGGGGCCGAGAGGCCCAGGTCCCGCGGGGCGGTCTGCTCCTGCACGATGATGCGCAGCACCTCCTCGGGATCCCGGGCACGGGCCAGGGCCTGGAAGAAGTCGCCCGGCGGCACACGGTGCGCACCCGTGCGGGCGGCCCAGCCGGGCGCATCCGCCGGGAGCTCACCAGCCGCCGCCGCGCCGAGGGTGGTCTCGAGCGGTGCCCTCAGGGCGCTGCGCCGAGCGCCTGCGGTGTGCTCGCCGCCGTCGGTGTGCCAGGTGGTGGAGCCCGTGAAGCCCGCGCCCATCGAGCGCTTCACCCGGCCCGTTCCGCGCCTGGCGAGGGCGGCACGCACCCGCGCAGCCCCGCTCCACGGGCGCGTGGCGAGCTCGAAGAGCTCCTGGTCGGTGGCGCCGAGAGCACCCGTGCGCACGGCCGGGGCGCCGGACCAGGAGCGCGCGGCCAGAAAGCGGGCAGCGGTCGCCTCGAGCGGGCGCGGTGCGGTGGCCGGTGGCACCCTGGGCGAACGCGGCGCGGCGTGTGGCCCGGCAGGGGTGAGGGCGGCGCTCAGTGGGACCGCATCCGGAGCGGGCCCGCGCACCATGCGCACGATCCTGGCGCCAGCCCGTGGGACCGAAGAGCCCGCGTAGGCCACGGGGGACGTCGTCCACGGCAGCCGGCTGATTCGGCGGATCGGTGCTCCGGACCACGCGCCCCGAGCGGTGGTGGTGGTCGCCGCGCGCCGCCAGGCAGTGCCTTCTACGGGAGGCCGGCGGTCATCGGGCGCGAGCGCGTCGGGGTCGGTGGAACGAGCGACGAGCGGCACGCCATCCGCGCGCGACAAGGTGCTCGGCCGGGTGGTGAACGCAGGCGCGCCCGTGAACGCGCCACTGGCGGTGTGGGAGACCCCAGCGCCGACCCAGTCCGGCCCTCCCTCGGTCCGCAGGACCTGCGCCCCCGACCAGTCCCCGGCCGCGGTGCGCGCGGTGGGAGCCCCGGTCCAGTCTCCCGCCAGGGTGCGCTGCACGGCCGCTCCGACGAACGGCGACGACTGGCTGCGGAGGGGGGTGCTGCCGCGGAACGCGCTGACGGCCGTGCGGACGGCGTGCATGCCGCGCCAGGCACCCGGTGAGGTGGTCGTGCTGGCCGCGCCCGACCAGGCCGACGCGGGGGTGCTGGCGCTCTTCGCGCCCGACCAGGGCGCGAGGGGGGTGGTGACCGCGCCGGCCCCACTCCACGCGCTGCTGGCGGTGGTGCCCGACCGAGCCCCGACGAAGCGTCCATCCGGCGTGCGGTACACGGTCGCGGTGGTGACGCGCGGCGCGGGGTGCGGCTTGGAGGGCGTCGCCTCGACCTGCGGCACGTCCGGCCTCACCAGGATCTCAGAAGCGCCTGCCCAGCGCAGGCGAAGACGACGACCCGCGACCCGGGTGCGCCCGCGACCTGTGCGCAGGGCCTCCAACAACGCCGGTGCAAGGCTGTCGCTCGGCGTGGGTGCTTCGGCACCGACCAGGGCGCGGGTCATGGGGCGAACGCGCGGGCGAGAAGCCCCGGGCGACACCGCGTCGTCTCCGAGCGACACCGAGTCGGCCACGCGCACGTCCAGGTGCGGCATCGGCGGGCGTTCGGACCCGGCCTTGCGGACGGAACGCGCGGTGGTCGCGGTCGGCCGGTCCGCGGGCTCCATCGGCGAGCGATCGGACCGGGTCGTGCGGACCAGGCGCGCGCTGGACGCCGTCGGAGCGGACGCGGGACGCACGGACGGGCTTGCCTGGGCCACGTCGGGCGTCGACGCCGGGGCGGACCCAGCCGGGCGGGAGCGGCCCGGGACAGCCGGGGACCACGCGGAAGGCGCGGCACCGAGCTGGGACGGCTCCGGCCCCGCATCCGGGAGGCCCTTGAGCACGGCGTCGACGGCGGGCGAAGCCAGGGCGAGGCGGCGCACCCCCGGGGCCGCCCGACGGGCGCGGGGCGGGGCGCTGTGTCCGGTCCAGAGGGGCTCGCGCGCCTCCTGGGCCCGCTCCGCCAGCCGCGCCGTGGCGCGACGGGGCCGGGCGGCGCGCTCGAGACGCGCAGCGACTCGCGCACCGACTTCGACGGGCGGCAACACACCGCCCTCGCGCTGAGGCGCGAACACGCCGGCCAGCAAGGGCGATGCAGCCGCGGGTCCCGAAGCCACGGGCAGACCTGGCGACGGCGCGGCGGCCTCCAGACGGGCGACGCGGCCCTGCGGCGGAAGGGGTCGCGCCGACGCGCGATCGACGCGGGACGGCAACACCGGAGGTGAGCTCGTCATGGTGGGGGCGGGCACCAGCACGTCGGGCGTGGTTGCCTCGGAGGCCACGGTGCGCGCGAGGAGCTCGCTGGGCGGTGCGGCACGCGCACCCGATGCGGGATGAACGACCGGCGTGGGCACCGGCACCTCGCGGATCACCTCGATGACGCGCTCGTCCGGTTCTCGTGGGCGGGTGAAGAGCGACTGGTGCCACGCTCGCGACCGGCCTTCCCGAGCGTGTTCTTCCTCGGCGGTCTGTTGGAGCGCGCGCTCGGGAAGCACGAAGGCGCCGGTTCCCAGGCTCGGCCCCCAGCCGAAGAACGGCCGGCCACCGCGCCCCTCTCCCGGAAAACGAACCCGCCCCAGGGTGAGCTGTCCGATGCCGCTTCGCCGCTCGGCGAACCCCCGGTCACGCTGCATCCAGAAGCGGCGCATGAGCCGCCGCTGCATCCACCGACGGTAGGCGCGCCCAGACACGAAGAGCAGCGGGTCCGCCTCGGCTTCAGGATCGCCCACCGCGGCCCAGGGATCGTCGAACCCCAGGCGCTGCATCAGCCCCGATCGACCGACCTGAGGACGCCGCTCGGCACGTGCCGAGGTGCGCTCCCACAGCCGCCTTCCGGCGTATCGGTCGAAGAGGTCCTGCATCAGGCGGTGCTCTTGATCTCGATGCCCTCGTGGGCCAGCTCGATCATCTCGATCGCCAGCTCGCTGCCCTGCGCATTGAGCTGCGGCCCCTCGTAGGCCACCGGCCACGCGTTCTTGAGCTCCCAGCGCCGAACCTCGGTCATGGCCATGTCGTAGAGCACGACCGAGACGTTCTTCCTCACACCGAAGGCGTCGTCGAGGATCTGCTGGCGCCACTCGGCGATGGAGGTGTCGATGGAGACACCGAAGCGGAGCGTCACGTTCTCCCAGCGCGACTGGCCCGGCAGCTTGTGCACCCGGTAGTTCACGCCCCCCTCTTCGATCTCCACGATATTGGTGGTCGACTTGATGCCGCTCACCTCGAAGAACTGGGCCACCGAGATCTCGTCGATCTGGAGGCTGAAGATGTAGTTCCCATGGGGATCGAGGATGTCGCGTTCTGCCATCAGGCCACCTCCGTGGTCACGCCGCCCTCGCCCAGGCGCAGCTCGATGGTGATGTGCTCGGTGGTGGTCACGGGGCGGAGCGCCACCTGCACGTGCATGCGGCCTGCATCGCGCTCGGCCACGGGGTTGGTCTCGTCGTCACAGCGCACCAGGTAATCCTTGCCGGCCGAGGGCCCGGTCAGCATCCCGCCCTCCCAGAACTGGTCGAGCCGAGCCTTCACGTTCCGCTCCAGCACGCTCCACGTGGCGGGCTCGTTGTGCTCGAACACCACCCACTGGCTGTCGCGGCGAAGCTGCTCCGAGATCATGGAGACCACCCGGCGCGAGTTGATCGCGCGCCAGCGAGGATCCATCGAGAGCGTGCGCGCGCCGAACACCAGGATGCCCTTGCCGGGCTGCACGACCAGCGGGTTGGCGCCGGCGTCGTTGACCGGACCAGCATCGACCCAATCCAGCTCGGTCTCGGCATGGGTGACGCCCCTCAGCACGGTGTTGGCGGGGGGCCATGCCACGCCGTAGGGCTCGTGCTCACGCTCCATGCGCGAGAACACACCGAGCATCGGGCCCGAGGGGGGCAGGGCCTGACGGCCCCGGTAGAGCCAGGGGTAGTAGACCGCGCCATAGCTGCGCGTGTTCGGTTCCCGCCGCCGGAAGCGCTCCAACCAGACGGCCAGCGCTTCACCGTGCACGCCGCGCGGTGCATCCATCACGAGGAAGCGGTTGTTCATCTGGCGGCAGTGACGCAGCAGCAGCTCGTAGAGCGGCTCGGACGCCGACACCACACGCCCTTCCTGCAGCTCCGTGGGGAACGACGCCGCGCAAGGCACCGCCAGCAGGGCGATGTCCTCTTCGACCCGAAGCGCGTGCAGCATGTCGGACAGCACGCCGGTGTCGGCATCGGGCGCGGCGATGTCGGTGATGCTCTCGGCGCACACGCCATAGACATGGAGCACCTGGCCGCCATTGGCGAAGTAGGCACGGACCGCGTTCTGGGTGGCCTGATCGAAGAGGGTGCGGCGCGGGTGATCCAACAGGTCGGTGGAGCGCCGAAGCACCAGGTGGAGGAAGTCACCCAGCGTGGCGCCATCGGGCCAGCGCTCCTTCACGACGACTCCGATCACGCCCGCCACGTCGCAACGCACCAACCCGCGCGTGCGCGCGGGCAGAGTGCGGTGGACGACGCTTAGGCCGGGACGGATGGCTGACATCGGGTGTGGCGCCTCGAGCTTCGGCTTGCGGTCACGACCCCGCGTTGATCTTCTCGTTGATGGAGGAGATCTGCTTCACCCAGAGGTGCCGCTCCTTGTGGGAGAGGTTCAGGACCGTGTCGCGGTCCCAGTGGAAGTGGTAGGCAATGAAAGCTACCTCCCGGAGGATGTTGTCCAGGGGGTAGCTTACGATTCCCCCAGGCGACCGAACTCCTTCTCGAAGCGCTCGCCACAGTGTGGACAGAGAACACGAAGCAGGGCTTCGTCTTCGTTCACCCGGTTGTACATCTCCTCGAGGAACCGGAGGTCGCCGGCGAAGAGTCGCTCGACGACGCCCGTGTTCACGTCGGTGATGGAGCCCAGTCGGTCGATCACGCGACTGAGCAGCACGATGATCAGGTACGCACGGTTCCGCTGCACACGCATGTCGTTGAGAGGGACGATCTCGTCCATCGCCGTGGCGAGGCGCATCACGCCGTCACGGTGAAGGACACCATCCTTGTCGACGTAGCCGCGCGGCAACGTGAATTCGTACTCGGTCTTGAGCTCCATCAACTACCTCAGGCCCGCTCGACCTTCTCGACCGCGATCTCGATCTTCTCGATCGCCATGCCCGAGCTGTCGGAGTCCATGTCAGGCACGTTCCACTTGCAGGGCCACGCTTCGAAGAAGTTGTACCGCGCGACCTCGGACTCGCCGTCCTGATCGAGCACCACGACCGAACCCGAACGACGGTCGATGTTGCCGTCCTCGATGTTCTTCCGCCACTCCCAGAGGTTGTCGGTGGCGGTGTAGCCACGCTCCAGGACGATGTTGGCGTAGGTGGTGCGACCAGGCTTCTTGCGCACGACCTTGTCGTTGCCCTGCTTGAACTCGACGACTTCCGTCTCCGAGTCCATGCCGCTCACCGACTTGAAGCCTCCGACGACGGTCTTGGTGTCGTCATTGATGCCCGAGATCTCCAGCAGGAAGTTGTAGCTTCCAAACAGGTCTTCGGTGTTGTTGTTGTTGGCCATGGGGATTTCCTCTCAGTTTGAACGGTTGACTAGTCTTCGATCAGGGCGCCGCCGTCCCACTGACCGATGCTGAAGACGACGAATTCTGCGGGCTTCACCGGGCACATGCCCACCTGGACGTTCACCTGTCCAGCATCGATCAGGTAGCGGGGGTTGGTCTCGTCGTCGCACTTGACGTAGAAGGCCTCTTCCGCCGTCCGGCCGAAGAGCGCGCCCGAGCGCCAGACGCGCAGCAGGTACGCGCGGGTGTCACGGACGAGCTTCTTCCAGAGCGTGTGGTCGTTCGGCTCGAACACCGCCCACTGCATGCCCAGCATGATCGACTGCTCGACCATGATGAACAGGCGGCGAACGTTGATGTACTTCCAGGACGGGTCCGACGCCGTGCCCAGCGTGCGAGCACCCCAGATCCGGATGCCGCGGTCGCGGAAGTCGCGGATGCAGTTGATGCCGCGGTCGTTGTACTGGCCCTGCTCGAGACGGTTGATGTTCTGGCTGATGCCCGTGATGCCCATCAGGATCTCGTTCGCCGGCGCCTTGTGCACCCCGCGATCGGTGTCGACGCGGCAGAACACGCCAGCCACGTGACCGCTGGGGGGCACGTAGACCTCGTCCTTGTCGGCCTTGTTGAGCTTCCGCCGGTTCGGGCCGGACACGGAGATGTCCTGGTCACCCTTGAACCAGCTCGGACGCGCGACCTTGACCCATGGCACGTACAGAGCGCCGTAGCCCTTGGCGGAGGCCGGAATGTCCATCGAGCCGTCGGACACGATGGGGCCGTCGAGGATGGCAAAGCGATCCTTGCGGATCTCGCAGAGCTCGAGCATCTCCTTCTGCTGCCGGTCGGAGCGACCGGGCGCGGCCATCAGCGCGATGTCCTCGGCGTCGTCGAAGGCGTAGAGCCCGAGCTTGTCGGCCTGGTTCTCGACCAGGCTCTGGCTGCCCGGGTTGCCGCAGCCCATCAGGTAGACGTAGGCCTTGCCACCGCCGTTGTCGTAGAAGCCGTTCACGCCAGCCACGAAGCTGAACACGGCGGGCTCGCTGAGCCAGTCGGTGAACGCGTTCTTCAGATCGTCGGAGCGAGTGAGCGCCTCGAAGACCGCGTCGGCCGCTTCGTCGGCGTCGGCGATCTCGCGACCGACCAGCTCGGCCACGGTCTTGGTGGAGAGGAGGTACTCGGCGAAGTAGCTCTGGAGCCAGCGGAAGAACTGGCTCTTGTTCGTGACCGCCACAGGCGGCACCGAGTACTCGCTGTTGAGGCTGGTCCCGGCCGCGGCCTTGAAGGTGACGCCGTAGGCCTCGAGGAGATCCTTGGCGTGCTTCGGGGCGGGCTTGTCGAGCGCGAACGAGCCGGACAGGTCGCTGAACAGGCCGGCGACAGCCGCTTCGTCATCGCTCACGACCTTCCCGTCGGCGGAGAGCAGCTTGTCGCTGACCTGCACCTTGGTGTCGCCCACGGCGACCTCCGTCTTGCCCTTGCTGCCCTTCTTGAAGGACGCCTTGTGGCCATTGAGCTCGAAGAGCTTGCCGAAGTCCTTGACCTTCCCGCCGCTGAGGCGGAACGCCGCAGTCAAGGCCGTGCCGGCCTCGGCCGCATCGCCCTTGACGGCGCCCTTGGTGTCGACCAGCGCCGGGAGCACCTTGCCGGTGATCTCCGCGTCGCCATCGGCCCCTGTGATGGCGACCGCATCGGTGCCCGGGGTGTGCGCGAACAGACCGAGAAAGCCTGGGATCGACGTGGACACCGAGGCGATGGGCTTGGCGCCGCTGTCGACCTCGCGAACGTAGACTCCTGGGGTGTGGTACTCCATCTAAACTAGTCCTCCGACTCTGGATCGGAATCCAGGGGGCGTGGGTCGTGCCCCGTAGGACCTGGTGGGGTCCTCCGAGGCGGTTTGGTCGAGCCGCCGGTGATGCGGCCCGAGGGGCTCTCGCGAGGACCGGTCGGTGGCGGCTTCGCCATCGTCTCGGGCCTCGGCATGCGGATGGTCGCGCCCTCGCCCGCGGCCACGAGGGGGCCATCCAGGGCAACGCGCGCACGGTAGGTGAGGAACGGGCGCCAGGGCGCTTCGCTGATCGTGAACAGGTTCACGGCATCGCCGACCGTCAGGTCGTCGACGAGGGCGAGGGAGATCTTCTCGACCACCTGGCCCGACTGCTCCTGGACGTCTGGCGTCCAGGTCTCGCCCAGGGAGTCGACCTCGCGGCCGTCGGGCAGGCGGAAGCGACGCGGCCGGTAGATGAGCTGCCCGGTGTCGTGCAGGGCGAGCATCGCCCAGCCGAGCAGCCGCTCGGCTTCCGAGCGGAACCGGGCGTGCACGCAGATGCAGTAGAACAGGTCGACCAGCAGCGGAGGGCGGTGCAGGAAGGTGTCGCCATCGACGTCGAGCGGCGCTTCCCGAAAACGCTTGTTGTTCAGCAGGTTCGGGTTCTGCGCGATCCGGTACATGTACACGTACAGCACCTGCTCGCGATCCTTCGGCGTGAAGGACAGATCTTCCTCGATCCTCGGCTGTGGCTCGCCGTCCCAGCGGTCGAGCAAGCGCTTGTGGATCGCTTCGGTCACCTCGCCGATCACATCGGGTGACGAGGCAAGCCCCGCGGGGCCGAGGCTACCGGGAGGAAGCGCGGTCACGAGGACACCCCTCCGAGGCGCTCGCGCACGGGCCGAACCTGGACGCGCTTCGGTGGTGCGCCGGACAAGGTGGCCGGCTGCCGGACCAGACGGATCAACTGTGGCGCGTAGGGGCCCACCGCAACCGGGCGAAGGGAACGCACGCGCGGGGCGGGTTCCTCACGGGGCGAACCGAGCGCCTCGTCCAGCCTGCGGGAGGGCTGCTTCATCGGATCCTCGGGAAGTTGTGCCGGGCAGGCGAAGCGTACCAGACCCCAAGGGCGTACCGACATTCAGCGCGACGTGCCAGCCACAAAAAGCGACGAAGCGCCTCGGTTACCGACCAGCCGGGCACCATGAGCCGGCGACGGACGCGCCCCAGCCGCCCAGCACCCCCCGGCCAGCCAGGCGGTACCATGCGGTGTGTCGCAGGACCAGAACCGCAAACGTCCCCGCAGCAGCAGCCCCGAGGCCGTGCCCGGCCGCACGGTCCGGAAGCTCGGGCGAAAGCTCGGAAACCAGGCGGTGGCCAAGCTCGTGCAGGACGGTCAGGTGCAGCGTGATGACGTGCTCGCCCTGATCGTCGGCCGCCTCGAGGCGATCGAGCGCGTGCAGGATCAAGAGTTCGCCAAGCTCTCCCAACGTGCGACGTGGGTGCGGAAGGTCGCTCGCAAGAAGGACGCAGCCCCCGACCCCACCCGCTGGCATGCCTGCGCCACCCTGTTTCGGGAGGCCGCCAAGCTCGTGGCACGTGGCGAGCTCGGGCGGGGCGTGCAGGTGCTTCGGCGGGCGCTCGAGGCCGAGCAGGTCGCGTTCCGGGAGATCCCCGACATGTTGAAGGCCGACGTCGATCTCGACGATCGCCCCACCGAGACCCCGGGCCTGAAGCAGGTTGCCTTCGCTGCGGTCTGCGCTCCGTGCTCTCCACCGGAGGAGCTGGCCATCGTGGACCGGATCTTGAGCATCGACCCACGCGTGGCCGCCGCTGCGCTGAAGCGCAAGAGCCGCCACCGGGACATCTGGTTTCCGGAAGACGAGCTGGCAGAGGGAGACGATGAAGGAGGCGGCGACGAGGACGGCGACGACGACGAGGGGGGCGGCGGGGACGGCGGGAACGGCGGGGACGGCGGGGACGGCGGGGACGGCCATGAGATGCCCGAGGAGCCGTCGTGAACGTCGTCGACCTGCTTGGCGACTTGATCGCCATGAACACCGTCTCTTCACGACCGGTGGTGGCGATCGCTGCGCGTCTGGCGGAGGAAGCGGAGGCGGTGGGTTTCGAGGTGGAGCGCTTCGACACGGGCCAGCCTGGAAAGGCCAACCTCGTGTGCACCGCCGGCCCGCCAGGCGAAGACGGACTGGTCATCTCCGGCCACATGGACGTGGTGCCGGTGGAGGGCCAGCCCTGGACCTCGGACCCCTTCGTGATGACCGAGCGGGACGGTCGCCTGATCGGTCGAGGCACGGCGGACATGAAGGGCTTCCTTGCGGCCACCTGCGTGGCCCTGCGCCGCGTGAACGTCGACGCGCTGAGGAAGCAGCTCGTGCTGGTGTGGACCTGCGATGAAGAGATCGGCTGCGTCGGGAGCGGTGTGCTGGCCGACCAGCTGATCGAGCTGGACCGCGTGTTGCCCAGCCAGGCCCTGATCGGCGAGCCCACCGACTTCCGCATGCTCCGCCAGCACGCGGGCCACGTGGTCGTGACCATCACGACCGAGGGCGAAGCCGCCCACAGCTCCCTGCCGTGGCTGGGGGCCAACGCCGTGAGCGCGATGGGGCAGGTGCTCGTGGCCCTGGAGGCGCTGGCGGCGGCCGTGCAGCCGGTCCCCCTGAACCCCGCTCTCCTGCAGGCCGGCGAGGCGATCAACATCGTGCCGGATCGCGCCATCCTGTCCCTCGGCTACCGCCCACAGCCAGGCCAGCACGTCCTGGACGTGTTCCGCCAGATCGAAGCGATGGTGGCCGACCTCCCGCTCCCCGAGCGCACCAGCGTGCGCGTGGCGCTGGGCACACGCACCCCACCCCTCGACAGCCCGGAGGGCCTCCCGCTCCAGGGCTGGCTGACGCCACACGGCTGCTCACCGGAGACGGGCTGCGCCCCCTTCGCAACGGACGGGGGCAACCTGGCGCGGCTGGGCGTGCAGTCCATCGTCTTCGGTCCCGGCTCGATCGCGGTGGCCCACAAGGCCGACGAATACGTGACCGGTGCGGCGCTGGAGAAGGCCGTGGTCGTGGTCGAAGACGTGGTGCGCCAGGCGTGCGGATAGGACGCGCCGCGAGCGCGAGGTAGAGTCCTGGCGATGGCCCACGACGACCCCACACCCGAAGAGGACTTCGCGGACCGCCTGTTCCGCCGCAAGAACCTCGAGCGCGGTCGCGGGCCGGACGGCGGCGAGGTGTTCCAGGGTCCGGCCGCCACCCGTGCGCTCAAGGCCCTCGGCGCCAAGGCCATGACGGTGGACGGAGCCGTGGTGGTGTCGGAAGACTTCGATCCTTCGCGGCCCGAGGACGCCGCCCTGTACGCCCACGAGATGCACCACGTGGCCATGGGTGCCACCGCCGCTACCCACCCCGTGCACGACGCCGAGGAGCAGGCCGCGCGAGCCATCCAGCAGCTGACCTTCCACCGCATGGTCAGCCGCGAGGAAGGGGGCGGCGGCAGCGCACCGCCCGCGGAGTCCGGAGACGACCAGGAGCAGCAAGCCTCCGACCCGGTGGCCGAGGCCTTCGATCGGCTGATCGGACAGGGCTACAGCCCCCAGCAGATCGAGCAACTGGTCGCAGAGCGGGTCGTGCAGCTGATCGAGGAGCGGCGGGTCCTGGGAGAGCAGCGCTTCTCCGACCTCGGGCGCAGCTACACCTAGCAGGATGATGGCCCCATCGATCTACGACGAGCTGGCGCGCAGGCTGCGCCGCACCGACCTCCTGATCCTTCGCGCCGTCCGCCGACAGCGAGCTCGCCCCAACGTGCAGGCCAAGGGGCAGTTCTGGGGCTCGGTCATCACCGACGACGACGTCGACGAGCTCCTCCGGAACCACGGCGAGATCGACTACCCCGAGGGGGTCGACGAGCTCGACGCCAGCCTGCGCTTCTCCGAGACCCTCCGAGACGACCCCGACGGCCGAATCGGCCGAATCGCCACGGCCTTCCACCTCTCCGGCGACGACGTCGACATCCTGCTGCTCGCCCTCGCTCCCGAGGTGAGCGCTGGGTACAACCGCCTCTACGCGTACCTGCAGGACAACCTCTCCACCAGCTACCTCACGGTGGACCTCGCCACGCGGGTGATCCGAACGCGCCGCGCCGAGCGGCTCGCCCTCCAGGCACGGCTCCTGCCCGGTGCCCCTCTGATTCGAAACCGCCTGCTCCTCCTGCACCCACCCGACGCGCAGGAGAACCACACCCTCAAGCGGCTCCAGCCGTCGCCGCGCCTCACGAGCTGGTTGTTGGAGGGCCAGGACGTTCCGCCATCGCTCGGGGTGAAGGAGCTCGACACCCGCGTTCAGCCCTTCGTGCCCTCGGGCGCGGCCGAGCGCGTGGACGGTCTCGGCGACGGGCTCGACCGACCCTGCAACTACCTGGTGGTCGGCGCGAGCCGGGGCGTCCGAGAAGCGGTCGCCCAGCTCGTGGCGCGCCGCTGTGGGCGCCCGCTCTGGCGCATCGACCTCGACCGCACCGTCACCTACCGCGAGCAGCCCTACGAGCTGGTCCGAGACCTGCGCCTGGCCGGCTCGATCCCCTTGCTCACAGGCATCATCGAGGCCCAGGAGGACCCGGTCGAGCGCACGCGTGTGCTCGGCCTCGGCGCTGCCCTGGCCACGCTGGACTGGCCGGTGCTCGTCAGCGCCGCCGACCGACGCGCGGTCACCAGCCTGCTGGGCGACAGCCGGCCGTCGGTGACGCTGCTCTGCGGGCGAAGCACCCTCGAGGAACGCAAGACGGCGTGGTCGGCCGAGATGACGCAGCGCGGCTGGACCACCGATCAAGCCGCGCCCCTCGCGGAGCGCTTCAACGGCGTGGGGGGCACCACCATCCATGCCGTGCTCGAACGGGCCGCCGCCGAGGCCGGCGGGCGCCAACCCGACGACGAGCAGCTCTGGATGGCCGCGCGCGACGGCTCGCGCCCGGAGTTCCGCGGCCTCGCCCAACACGTCGTCCCCCGCTACGGCTGGCACGATCTGGTGCTGCCGGAGCGTATCCTCACCCAGCTCGGCCACATCGTGGACTACCTGGCCCACCAGGAGACGGTGTTCCACCGCTGGGGCGCGTCCAAGGTGCGAGCGCGCGGCTTCGGCATCAAGGCGCTCTTCTCCGGCGGACCGGGCACCGGCAAGACGATGGCGGCGGAGGTCATCGCGGGCAGCCTCGGCCTCGACCTGTTCCGGGTCGATCTCTCCCAGGTCATCTCCCGCTGGGTCGGCGAGACCGAGAAGAACCTCAAGGAGATCTTCGACGCTGCCGAGGGCGGCACGGCCGTCATCCTCTTCGACGAGGCCGACGCGCTCTTCGGCTCACGGGGTGAGGTGAAGCAGGCCCAGGACCGCTTCGCCAACCAGGAGGTCAGCTTCCTCCTCCAGCGACTCGAGACCTTCGAAGGCTGCGCGATCCTGACGACCAACCTGCAGGAGAACATCGACGACGCGTTCCAGCGGCGTTTCGGCTCGGTCATCGAGTTCCCGATGCCTTCGACCGATCAGCGCCGTGTGCTGTGGGACCGCGCGTTTGCCGAAGACGTGCCCAAAGCGACCGACCTCGACCTCGACTACCTCGCCAAGCAGTTCAACCTGGCCGGCGGCTCGATCGTGAACGCCGCGATCCAGGCCTGCGTGCTCGCCGCGGCCGACACCGGCAACGTGGAGATGCGCCACGCCATCCGTGCGGTCGGGAAGGAGCTGGTCAAGATGAACAAGCAGGTCAACCGCGTGCACTTCGGTGACTACTTCGACCTGGTGGCCGACCTCTGAGTGGGCGACCTGCCGGCGCCCTCGACCTACTCCTCGGACGGAGCGTCTTCCGTGGGAGCATCCTTCCGCTCCGGCACGACCTGCTCGGCTTCTTCGGCTGAGGGCTCGTCGGCTTCCTCGGCGGGTGCTTCGCCCTCGGGGGCCGTGGAGTCGACCGGAGCCGCCTCGTCGGCCGGCGCTTCCTTGCGCTCGGGCGCTTCGTCCAGCGCCGGCTCCGCGGCCGGCTCCGGCTCCGGCTCCGGCGCCTCGAGGCTCTCCCAGCTCTCGACCAGATCGGCCATCAGGAACGTGTCGACGTACAGCTCACCGGACTGCATCAGCGTGCTGCTCGACGCGGTCTCCATGCCCTGGGCCCGAAGCTCGGTGCTGAGCAGCAGCCCGCGCTCGGTGTCGAAGGTGGAGAATCCGGCCACGAACATGGAGATCGTGTGGGCCTTCCCCGTGTAGCTGTACGAGCCCTCGGCCGTGCCGCCGTCCATGCTGGAACCTTCGGCCACGGTGCCTTCGCCGGAGTGCCGGATCATGAGCACGCCATCTTCGTTGCCCACCACATCATGGAAGTAGTCCTTCGCACCCACCGTGCCCTGCTGGGCCGAGGGCAGATCGAAGATGCGCGGGGAGCCCTTCTGCTTCCAGACGCCCTCGGGTGTGGCGCCGTCCTTCGGTAGCTCGACCTCGAGCGTGGAGAAGGCGCGGGCCATGGTCTGACGCAGGTCCTCCGCGATGCCGGCCGTGCGCCGCTTGCTGGTGTCGAGCCCTTCGAGGTCCACCGTCTTGAGACGGCCTTCGTGGGTGAACACCATCTCGACGGTGGCGCTGTCCTCGAGCAAGCCCTTGTACTCGGCGAAGATCATGTCGAGCTTTTCCTGCTCGGACGCGAACCCGATCCCCGCCAGCTCGGCCTTGTGGACGTCACAGGCGAGCTCGACGGTCTTCTTCTTCTTCTTGCCGACCACGCAGTCGAACATCAGGCCGAAGGTGAACTCGCCGAGCCGGGCGTCTTCGTTCTCGCTCTTGTAGAAGCGCAGCAGCCGCGGGGCCTTCACGTACCCCTGGATGCGGTAATGCAGGGTCTCGCCTTCGGGCCAGGCGTAGGTCAGGTCGCCAGCCTGGGCGGTGGCGAGGAGCAGGGGCAGCAACACGAAGGGCCTCCGAGCGGACGACGGAAGGATAGCCGCCGCCTCGCCGAGCGCCCACCCGCCAGCCACCTCTCTAGAAGGTCAGCCCCACGCCGCCCGTGAGCCCGAAGAGCGGCGTGATCTCCTTCGTGTACAGCGAGTTGGGCGCGGGGAGCACGATGCCACCGCGGGCGTCGAGGTCGAGAATGGGCTTCACCCGCTCACCCGAGGGCAGGTAGGGCATCTGGAAGGTCCAGCCGAAGTGCCCGGTGGTCTGGAGCGCGTGGGGCAGGTTGGTCCAGCCGACCTTCGCGGCAAAGCGGGGCCCGATGCCCAGGTTCGCGTTGGGTCCGAGCACCACGCCGAGGCCGAAGAAGGTGTAGCGGTTCCACTGCTGTTCGTTGAAGACCGGCGTGAAGGTGTCGGTGCCGTTGGCGTCGGTGCCGGAGGACTCGAGCAGGGCCTTTCCAGGCTCCACGCCCTTGGTGTAGTAGTTCTCGACGTAGCCCTCGGCGCCGTAGCCGAACTCGTAGCCGTGGCTGACCATCAGCCGGTTCCAGTGTGCCCGCAGCTCCAGCGAGAAGGGGATGCGCGCCTCGGTGAGGCTCTCGGAGACCCGGCCGGACAGCTCCGAGGTGAAGTCGACGCCGGAGTTGGCGAAGCTCTGGGCGTTCTCGCTGGTGAAGCTGGTGTCGACGTTGGCCGCAGCCTGGTTGTACAGCACGCCGCCCGACGCGGTGAACGCGAAGTGCACAGGGAACCCGTCGGCGCCACCACCCACCAGCTGCAGGGTGGCCGTGGAGCGATCCCAACGCCAGATGTAGGTCTTGTTGGCGTTGCCTTCCTTGGGCACGGCGATGTAGACCTCGGTCGAGCCGTGCAGCTTGGCGTAGATCGACAGGAAGTTGAGGATGTCGCCCTCGAGCTCGGGCGAACACTCGTTCGGGTGGAGCATCAGCTGCTCGATGAACTCGAGGCCCATCCGCTTCCGCGCCACGTCGCGCACGAAGTAGGCCTTGTCCTCGAACTTGTCGACCTCGAGCCGCTCCGACAGGCCGTGGCCCGTGTCCTTGCGCTTCAGGTAGATGTCGGACCGACCGAGCAGCACCTGCACCCGAGCTTCGGCGTCGATCTCGGCCTCGACGCCGTTCAGGAAGACCTGGTACTCCTTCTCGAAGTCCTCGATGTCGAACTCGCCGTCGAGCTCGAAGTCGAGCGGGAAGGTCGGGTAGGCGCCCTTCTGCATCTCGGACAGGTAGTAGTTGACCGCGCCGTTCACCTCCTGGTCCAGGAGCTTGGACATCAGGGACGGGTCCTGGAACGCCAGGGACGCGGCCAGGTAGTAGTAGTAGTTGACGCTCTTGCCGGCGATCGCCTCGAAGAAGGGCGGCGCCTGGCTGCCCGAGTTCTCGGCCGCGCGACCGATGTTGGCGTAGGCCACGAAGAGGGGCTCGCGGTGCTCCAGCTCGGAGACGAACCACACCGTGTCGAGCAGGTTGCGCAACTTGGCCGCTTCGTTCCGCCACTCGTCAGGGCCCAGCCCGTTCCAGGGGATCTGGCTCACCCGCTCCGCTTCGGCCACGAGCCCGCTCAGGTCGGCATCGGCCACGCGCGCGGGCTGCATGGCGGGGGTGAGGGTGCGATCCGGCGCCTTGCGGCCGTTCTGGTAGAGGTCCGTCGACGGGAAGAACAGCGCGTCGGGCCGATCGATGCGGTTCCGCACGATGCGCCGGATGAGCTCGTCCTCGTAGCCGACGTCGGTGTCGTTCCACTTGAGCACCACCACCCGCGCGGCGCGGTCGCGGCGCTTCTGCGCGGCTTCCTCGGCAGCCTGCTTCTGCTCCTCGGTCAGCTCCTGTTCCCCGGCTTCCTTCTCCTTGTAGACGCGCCGGCCGTCGTCGGCGGCAGAGGCCGGCGGCGCGACGAGGCCGAAGGAGAAGAGCAGGGCCAGCAGCCAGAAGCCGAGGGAGGTGCGCATGGGGTCTACTTGCAGCTGAGGCCTGCGCCGCCCATCGAGCACGTGATGGTGCGGGCGCCGCCGGTGATGTTCGCGGAGCCTGGCTGGCCGCCGGAGAGCGAGAGGGTGCACGCAGCCGCCGGTACACCCGAGACGCTGGCGCTGGAGCCACTCACGGTGCCCTTGCCGCGGAAGCCCGCGGTGGGGCAGCTGACCATGATGGAAGCCGCCTGCACGCCGCCGCTGAGCTTGACCGTGAGGGTGCCGGCGCTGGGTGCCGCTGGCGCTGACGACGAGGCGGAGGACGAGGAGGACGAAGAGGACGAGGAGCTGGACTTGCTGCTCGAGGAGGTGGCCTTGGGGGTCGGCTCCACCAGCCCGGTGTCGTTGTCGCCCGCGGCCACTGCAGGCGCGGTGGTGGGCGTGGGTGAGGCCGTGGCGGTCGTGGTCGTGGTCGCCGTCTCGGGCTCCTTGTTGACCATCACATAGGCCACGCCGGCGACGGCGATCCCCACGAGCAGGAAGAGCGCCGCCACGATGACGTACACCGTGTTGGACTGCGTGCGGTCCTGGGCCTCCGCTGGAGGAGGCGCCGCCGCCCCGCCAGCAAAGGGCTGGGCGGGAGCGCCTGAACCGTAGTTGGCCACGGGGCCCTGGATGCCGCCGGCCACGGGGCCCGCTGCGACCGGGCCTGCGGCCACGGGGGCTGCGACGGGGGCTGCGACAGGCTGCGCAGCGGGCCTGGCCACACGCGGTGGTCCGCTGGGCTTCGGCGCAACCGGCGCCGGCGGGGGCGCCGCCACCGGCTTCGCGCGCTCCTTCTTGGCCGTGGGGATGGCGAAGAACTGGGTGGCACTCGCGGGGGCGGCCGCCTCGTCCTCGCCCTCGGTGAGGTCCATCATCTGCATCATGCCGGTCTCGTCCGGCGAGCGCGCCCCGACGATGCGGTGCTTCTCTTCCGTGTCCGGCTCGCGCACGCCGCGGCGACGCGGCCGGCGCGGCTTCTGTTCGCCCGGATCGAAGCTCTTGGCCTTGCGCGCCCGCGGCGTGGGCGCCTCCGCGGGCGGGACCGCCGCCTTGCGCGAGCGGTTCATGGACTCCTCCATGCGCTCCTTGACGGTCTTGCGGCGAACCCCCGAGAAGCGCGCATCGGAGCTGGTGACCTTGCCTGCGGCGTCCATGTCGGGCGGGTCGGACAGGTCGTAGATCGAGCCGAAGAAGAACTCGCAGAACTCGGCGAGGTGAGCCCCTCGATCGCGGTACAGCTGCCGCCGGAGGTCGACCATCAGACCGTGGCCGTCCTGGTAGCGGTTGGCCGGCTTCGCCTGCAGGAGCCGGGTGAGCACCGGACCGAGCGCCGGAAGCTTGGCCTCGAGCTCGGCGCACTGTTTCATGACCTCGCCGCCCTCGATGGCGTCGTAGATGGCGGTGAGGGGATCGGGCGCGTCCATCGAGGGCTGGTAGGCCGGCTCGCCCATCAGGAGCTCGTAGGCGATGAGGCCGAGCGCGAAGAGATCGGAGCGGTGGTCCACGGCTCCGCGGCGAGCCTGCTCGGGGGCCATGTAGATCGGTGTGCCCTTCAGGCGGTCCGGGTCGTCTTCGGCGAAGTCCGCGTTGTCGACGCGTGCGAGGCCGAAGTCCAGGATCTTCACCTGGCCCTGGGCGGTCAGCATGATGTTGGCGGGCTTGAGGTCGCGGTGCACGAGGTTCAGCGCCTCGCCGTTGTCCCCCGGCGTGGTCCAGGCCTGGTACAGCGCATCGGCCAGCTCGCAGCAGATCTCGATCGCCGCTTCGGTGAAGACCTGCTCGCGGTTCCGCTTCAGCTCGTCGAGCATCGTCCGGAGCGTGACGCCATGCACGTACTCCATCACGACGGACTTCTCTTCGGGGAGGAACTCGAAGACCCGCACGATCCCGCGGTGTTTGACCTGATCGAGCAGCGCGAACTCCTGCTCCAGCAGGTCCAGCGCGTGGTCGTCCGCCTTGTCGTTCAGGCACTTCACAGCGACCAGGCGACGGCGACCGGCGCTCAGTCCCCGACCGGGCGGCTCGCCGACGCCCACATAGACCGTGCCGAAGTGCCCGGCCCCCAGCTCGTCGAGGAGCTCGTAGCTTCCGATGAAGCGTGCCAATCCGGCCTCCGGGGCGAGCCTACCGCAAGCGAACGCCCTGCTCGATCACCTGCGCCGGCGGCGGCGGAAGAGGGCGCGGAACGCGTTGTACAGAGCGGCGTTCCCGTAGGCGATGCCAAGCAGTGCGGCGATGACCGGAAGCACGAGGGCCGCGGTGCGCCGGAAGGGCACCGGCTCGGACCAACCGTCGTCGCGCGGCTCGCCGCCCGGGGCATCCAGCCACCCTGACGGCTCGAAGCGCAGGGAGGCCTCGGCATTGGCGAAGGCGTCGAGGCGCACCTTCGTGGTGAAGGCGCGCCGGAGGTAGAAGGGATCCACCCGGTAGCGCAGCTCGAACCAGCGGTAGCGCTCCGCAGCCGCCCCGGCGAAGGCCTCCGCCAGGCCCTCCGGGTCCTGCTTCACGAAGCTGAAGCCGCCCCCGGACGCCGCGATCCAGTCCAACGAGACCTTGTCGATGCCGTAGCGCTCGAGGTCACCGTCGATCCGCATGCCCACGCGCTTGCCGCAGAGGGTGCGCTTCTTGACCTCGCTCTGTTGGAGCTCGTCGGCGTCCAGGGTGATGCGGGCGCCCACCGGCCGCCCGAGGCCCACCGAGTAGACGCTGGGGCGCTGCCTCATGTCGATCTTCTGGCCGCGGCGCACGGTCTGGAGGTGCTCGAGCAACTCCGAGAGACGGGACGCGTTGTCGCCGCAGGTGTCGGAGGCCTGCTCGTTGTTGAAACCATCCGTCAACACGACCACGGTGGGCAGCGCATCGTTGGCACCGAGCCACTGGGCGACGAGCTCCTCCTGCATGAGGTCGCCGGTGGCGTACTCGACGGCGTCGTAGAGGTGGGTCCACCCGCCGAGGGTGCTCAGGTCG
>Ga0114932_10000491_pt1 | contig 47118 bp, 46 predicted proteins | sample 2SBtaG_2_FD_87286 | JGI IMG/M metagenome (GOLD analysis project Ga0114932, IMG submission 87286) | Deep subsurface microbial communities from Kolumbo volcano to uncover new lineages of life (NeLLi) - 2SBTROV12_ACTIVE470 metaG | ecosystem: Environmental > Aquatic > Marine > Volcanic ...
CAATAATAGCTACTTTTTCCATAAGTTTGTTATGCGCTATATGTGCATTTTTAGTAGATAGTATATTGAAGGCTATTTTTATGGTATTTAATTTTTGGGTGCCAATAATATTAATACCTCTTACAGCTGGTTTTCTAAAATTTAGGACGAACTCAACTGCATTTTTATATAGTGTTATAATGGCGATTTTATTGTGCTTGCTAGGAAGATATATATCTTCTGATTTTGGAGTTATTAGCATGACTACAGGAACAATAGGCAGTGCAATAGGACTTTTTTTCGGTCATTACTTGCAAAAAAAAAATAATATTAAAGGGCAAAAATGGTCATTTCATCCCATAAAAATAATAAAAATCTTTATAGAAAAAAAAGTGTTACTTTTTTTAAAAATAAAAAAGCAAATAGAAAAAGGTGATGCAGCCTATTTACCATTTTGTTTCTTCGTCATAATACTTGATATTCCTATTTTGGTAACAGGATATTATCCAGCAAATGATTATGTAAATATAGTTTCGCAATATTTAAGGTACATATCATTATTTCTTGCATTTGTAATTATGATGCGTGCTTTATATCCTATTAAATATCATTTAAAATTATGGTATTTAGCACTCTTTATAACATTGCCATTTACAGGCACGTACTTGTTTATAAGTAGCGGATATGATTTAATGTGGGGATTGTTATGCATTTTATCAATTATCTTACTTTTTATCTTTAGTAAATTTTTTACTGCAGTATTGCTAATGCTTTTAGGATTTTTCTGTAGTATTACTATCCACATGTCTTTTATTAAATTAATTGGCTATGAAGTAAAATTAGATAATCACATAAACAATCTTTTTTATTCTACATACTCAATAGGAGTATTGTTTTTGACAATAACCTATATAATTTACCATAAACTAAAAGAAGATAAAATACAGCAACGGATACTAGAGATATTAGGTAGATCAATAGCACATGACGTTACTTCACCACTTTCTGTCGGATTAGAGAGTGCAAAATTGATAGAGGATGCTTTAGAGAACAACAATCTTGAATGTGTAAAAAAGCATGCTAAAAACCTAAAAGAGTGCAATACACAAGCTATACAAGATATAGATATAATGCTTAGTAGTATGAGGATTGAGGATGATGCAAGACCTAAAGATTGGGGACAATATTCAATTTTAAAATCCGTTAATTATGCTCTTGATAAATACTTTATGAATGAAGAGCATAGGAAACAAGTATCCTTCTTAGATAAAGATAATAAAAAAAAGGACTTTACCTTTACAGGTTCAAATACCTTATTACGTCATGTGATATTTAATTTACTTAAAAACGCCCTCAAATATGCAGGTATTAAAGCAAAAATAGAAATATTTATTAAAAATAATACGTTGCATGTTAGAGATGATGGTTGTGGAATAAAAGAAGAAGTGCTCACTAATCTTTTTCAAAAATACGCGACGACAGGAGGACATGGAATAGGATTAAATTTTTGTAAGGAAGCTATGCGCAAAATGGGCGGCAATATCACTTGCATTAGTGCCAAAGGCAAAGGCACAGAATTTATTATTAGTTTTACGACACCATAAAGGGGTTCTTTAATCACAACCTCCAATATAGTCCTATTTGTAATTAAATATGAATACTTTTGCCAAAAGCATTTAAAACCGACTCATGTATCGCTTCTGATATTGTAGGATGTGGGAATATAGTATTCATTAAATCTAGCTCAGTTCCTTCAAGTTGCTTGGTTAAAACAAGTCCATATATCATTTCTGTGACTTCTGGTCCAATCATGTGCGCACCTAACAACTCTCCTGTTTTTTTATGAAATATTGTTTTGATGAATCCATCAGCATCACCCAGCGCTAAAGCTTTACCATTTGCCATTAGAGGAAAATTTCCAACATTAATATCATCTTTCCCATATTCGCTTTCTGCTCTGGCTTGAGTCAATCCAACACTTGCGATTTGAGGGTGACAATACGTACATCCTGGAATATTTAATGAATTTATTGGCTTAGGCTTTTTACCTGCGATAACCTCTGCGCTTAAAATGCCCTCATGGCTAGCTTTATGCGCAAGCCAAGGCGGAGCAACAACATCTCCAATTGCATAAATATTTTTTTCATTAGTTTGTAAATATTCATCAGTGACTATATATTTTCTATCTGAGATATTTACATTGATTTTTTCTAAGCCAATATCTTCAATATTCGCACTAACCCCTACTGCAGAAATCACTGCATCATATGATGCACTAATATCTTTTGACTTACTTTTAATTTCAAAATTAATATCTTTCTTATTTATGGAGAATTTTTTGATTTCAGCAGATGTTAAAATTTTAATCCCTTGTTTTTCAAATGATTTTTGAGCAAATTCTGAAATTTCTTTGTCCTCATTGATTAAAATTCTATCTGCTACTTCAAGAATTGTAACATCTGCCCCAAGAGCATTGTAAAAACTTGCAAATTCAACTCCTATAGCTCCACTGCCAATTACTAAAAGCTTTTTTGGTAACTTACTAGGCATCAATGCTTGCCTATATCCCATTATCATCTCACTATCCTCAGGCGATAATCCTTTTAGAAATTTTGCTTTTGCCCCTGTTGCAATAATAATGTTCTTCCCTGTTACTTTGAAAGATTTACTGCCTTTTGTCACTTCAATACAATTTTTATCTAAAAATTTTCCGTACCCTTCAATAATTGAAATTTTGTTTTTATTGAGTAGATGCTTAATTCCATTTGAAAGCTTATTTGATACCTCTCTCGATCTTGCAATGACCTTTTTAAAATCAACTTTATATCCCTCACATTTTATGCCAAATTCCTCAGAATTTTTTATATAGTGTAATATCTCAGCAGTACGAAGCAATGCTTTTGTTGGAATACAACCCCAATTGAGACAAATCCCTCCCAAACTTTCTTTTTCAATAATAGCAGTCTTTAAACCCAATTGAGATGCTTTAATTGCAGCAACATAACCCCCTGGACCTGATCCAAGAATTAAAACGTCATATTCAAAATCTTGCATATATCTTTCCTAAAATTGTTTAGTAACAAAGCATTAATGATGGATTTTCAACAAATTGCTTAAACGTACTTAAGAAAATTGCAGCAGTTGCTCCATCAACAACTCTATGATCACAGGATAATGAAACGTTCATAATCTGTTTTTTCTCTAAATTGCCATTTTTATCATAAACAGGAATTGTCCTAGTACTTCCTATTGATAAAATACATGATTGTGGTGGATTGATTATAGCATAAAAAGACTTAATGGAATACATTCCAAGATTTGATATGCTAAAACCTCCGCCTTGATATTCCTCAGGCTTGAGCCTTTGGGATCTAGCCTTTTGTGCAAGCTCTTTGACCTCATTTGATATCTGGATCAAACTTTTTTGATTTGCATTTTTCACTATAGGAGTCATCAAACCATCATCGATCGCTACTGCAACAGAAATATCCACATTGCCAAATTGGATTATTTTATCCCCATACCAAGCAGAATTCACTTTAGGATTTTTATATAACGCTAATGCAGAAGCTTTAATCAACATATCGTTAATAGAAATTTTGAATTCAGGCTTTCCATTTTCGCCCATTGTGGCAGAAGAATTAATATCTACTCTGAAATCCAAAAGTTTATCAACAATACACTCTATATCTAGATAAAAATGAGGAACTTGTTGCTTTGATTCAACCAATCTTTCTGCAATAATCTTCCTCATGTTAGTTACTGGTATTTCTATATCATGATTTGATGCAAAATTAGATGAAGGATTTTGGTTCGGATTTTGCGAAATGGAATTCTCAATATCTGATTTAATTATTCTTCCTCTTGGTCCTGAACCCTGAATATTGTCTATATTAATGCTCTCTTGCTTTGCAATTCTTTTTGCCAAAGGAGATGCAAACACCCTATTTGATTCATTTTCTATCTGATTTTTTGTTTTGTTTTGATTAAGAACTTCACTTACTTTCTCAGTACTAATCTCTTCAGATTTTTCTACTTCTACATCTTGAACCTTCTTCCCTTCTTTTGCAGTAGCATTTTGAATCTGGTCTATAGCATCTTGTCTATTTTCCCCTTCTTCGGCAATAATTGCAATCAAGTCATTAACCTTGACATTTTTTGTTCCTGCATCGACTAATATTTTTGCTATAATACCCTCATCAACTGCTTCAACTTCCATTATAGCCTTATCTGTTTCTATTTCAGCTATAATTTCCCCCGCTTCAACTAAATCACCTTCCTTTTTAAGCCATTTTGCTAAATTTCCCTCTTTCATTGTAGGTGACAATGCTGGCATTAAAATTTCAATCGCCATAAACGTACTAAACTATGTATTTAATTCAAAATCACATTAGCATATTATGGTACAGTTCTCCAATAAAATAATAAATTTACTATTTCCTTAACTTAATTGTAACAATTCATAAGTATAATTTGCTTAAGAATCAAAATCAATTGAGGTAGTATGAAGGGTTTTAAAAATACATATTTTGAAATAGCGAAAATTATCGAGTTACCTTGCTTAAATTTGTCAACATATGAAGCATCTAGAGTACTAGAAGATAGTATCTTGCTTCAAGATGCTAAATTGCACCATAATACACTTGAAAAATTAGTTGAAATAATAAAGAGTGATGAAAGCATGGGAGGGTATTATTCTTTCAAATTAATAAAATTAGCGATTGAATTAAAAAATGAGTCAATACTAGAAGCTACAGTTATAACTTTTGAAGAAAAATTAGCTGATTACCATGCATATGAAATAATTAAACAAACAATTGAGCTTGATAATAATAAGGTATTTGAATTTGTTTGGAACAACTTATCAAGCAATTTAGATAGTTATCACTCAAATAAATTAATGGAAGAAGTGAGTGAAAAGTTATTAGATAGATTTACTGATGATTTCAATGTGAATCTAGCATTGGGTTGCCAGATTGGATTTAGTGAAATAAGTGGAGATGAAGTAAAAGGAAAGTTTTTAGGTGTATGAAGGTTATGACACAGTTAAAAAGGTTTATACAATTTCTAAAAATTGTGTATAATGAGGTACATAAATTGATAGGTAATTATGAAGAAAAAAATAGTATTATGCCATAGCCATTCAAGTATTAAGACTTTTGAATTTTTAACTTACCACTTTTTACCATCTGCAAGAAATTTAGATTTTAAGGTTTTGTATTCAGAATTGGGGGAATGGAAAGATTACTCAGGTAAATATTTTGATAAAATTAATAAGTTATTAGTTTGTGATCATTCAAATAAATCGATTTGTCCCCCCATGGATAAATATATACTTGTAAGCACCACTGCAAAAAAATATGTCATGCATGAACTATACCCCAAATTAAGCGAGTTAAACTACACAGTTGCGAGCATAAATTTTACGGAACATTATACTGCGAAACAAATTCTAAATGATCGCTCAATTCACGATACTAGAGATAGAAAAATGTTTGAGACATCTTTTAGGAAAGATACTTGGGATGAAAAATCACTAATACTTGTTGGCATAGCACATTGTAATTCATGGCATAAGCAAGGATGGATAAACCAAGAAATCAAAGAGCATGTAAGTTTCGTAAAAATGATTGATTTAAATAATGAAAATTTTTGCAAAAAAGAGATTTATAATCAGAAAGACCTGATAGAAACAGAAAAAAAGAATTGTTTAAAATATTATGAAGAAAAATCACATGATGAATGCCATGACTTGGTGATGGATGGGATTTTTAAAGGGTGTTTAGATTATGTAAATTCAGATTTTGATCATGTACAATGTAATTGGCAGGAGTTGGAAGAAACGAGTCAATGCTTAACTAAGTTACTTGAAGAAAATGTTTTTGAATAAGTATATTCATGTAAAGAGTATCTGCTAATTAGAAATGGCCTTATCTACAATTCAAGTAAGGTTAAATGGCAATAGTATTTTTCGGTCACCATTGTCATTTTATGCTCTATATAAAAAAGCTACAACATTTAGTTTACAACTTGCAACTAATTAACTAGTATCGGAACTAAATTATTGTAATTATTAAGCTATGAATATTCACGAATACCAAGCAAAACAAATTTTAAAGAGCTATGGTCTTGAATTACCTGAAGGTATATTAGCATTAAATGCCAATGAAGCCGTTGAAGCAGCATCAAAGATAAAATCTAATATTTGGGTATTAAAAGCCCAAGTGCATGCAGGTGGAAGGGGTAAGGCTGGCGGAGTTAAGCTTGCAAAAACACTTGATGAGGTAAGAGATATAGCTTCCAAAATGATAGGAATGAAGCTAGTTACACCTCAAACAGGAGCTGAAGGAAAAATAGTAAATAAAATTTATGTTGAAGCCGGAAGTGACATAAAAAAAGAGTATTATGTTTCTGTTGTTTTAGACAGAAACCATAATTGCATTACCATTGCAGCTTCAACTGAAGGTGGGATGGATATTGAGGAAGTCGCTGAAAAAAATCCTGAAAAGATCATAGCAGTAAATGTTGATTATACTATAGGATTACAAAATTTTCATATAGCTAAGCTAGGCTTTGGAATGGGATTAGATAAAGTGCAACTAAAGAGTTTTGCGAAAGTTGTTAGAGCTTTATATAATTCATTTATTGATACAGATGCTAGTCAAATAGAGATCAATCCATTGATTGAAACTAATGACGCTAAATTCATCCCTCTAGATGCTAAATTTAATTTTGATGATAACGCATTGTACAAGCATCCTGAAATTGAAAAAATGAGGGATATAGCCGAAGAAGATCCACAAGAAGTAGAAGCTAAAAAATATGACCTAAGTTATGTAAAGATGGATGGTTCAATTGGATGTATGGTCAATGGAGCTGGTCTTGCTATGGCAACTATGGATATCATCAAACTATACGGAAAAGAACCTGCAAATTTTCTTGATGTAGGTGGTGGAGCTACTACAGAAAAAGTAACTGAAGCATTTAAAATTATATTATCTGACCATAATGTCAAAGGAATATTAGTTAATATTTTTGGTGGTATTATGAAATGCGACATTATTGCAAATGGAATTGTTACTGCAGCAAAAGAGGTAAAAATAAGTGTTCCTGTTGTTGTGAGGCTTGAGGGAACAAATTCCGAAATGGGCAAAAAAATATTAAAAGAATCAGGTTTAAAACTTGAAGCAGCAAATAATTTAGAAGATGCTGCTAAGAAAATTGTAGACGCAATAAGTTAAATTAAGGAGTAGATATGTCGATTTTAGTAAATTCACAAACTAAAGTTATCTGTCAAGGTTTTACAGGTTCCCAAGGTACTTTTCATTCTGAACAAGCCATTGAATACGGCACAAAAATGGTTGGGGGAGTAACTCCAGGCAAAGGAGGAACTACACATTTAGGACTTCCTGTTTTTAATACTGTTGATGAAGCTATCCATAAAACTAATGCAAACGCATCTGTAATATATGTACCACCTCCCTTTGCTGCAGACTCAATCTTAGAGGCTATTGATGCAAAAATAGAATTAGTTGTATGCATTACAGAGGGTATACCAGTTCTTGACATGTTAAAGGTTAAAAAAGCCCTAATGAATTCCAAGACCAGACTTATTGGACCTAATTGCCCCGGCATTATAACTCCTGATGAATGCAAAATCGGAATTATGCCAGGCTATATTCATAAAAAAGGTAACATTGGAATTATTTCAAAATCTGGAACATTAACTTACGAAGCAGTTCATCAAACTTCCACTCTTGGCCTTGGTCAATCAACATGTATTGGAATTGGCGGTGATCCTATCAACGGAACCAATTTTATAGATGCCATAGAAATGTTTCTTCATGATGATGAAACTTCAGCTATAATAGTTATTGGCGAAATTGGTGGAGCAGCTGAAATAGAAGCGGCTGAATTTATTAAAAATTACAAAATCAAAAAACCAACCGTTGGATTTATAGCAGGTAAAACTGCCCCTCCTGGCAAAAGAATGGGCCATGCTGGCGCTATAATTTCTGGAGGTGACGACACTGCAGAAGCAAAAATAGAAGCTATGAAAAGTGCGGGCATAACCGTTTCAATGTCCCCAGCAGATATTGGTAAGACGATGTATGAACTTATTTAAAACTATCCTCTAAATCATTATCAAGATTAAATGAATTCGGAGTATTTTAAATAGGAATTTTGTTATAAAAACAAACTTTAAAAGAGATTTAATCGCTATTTGTGGAATGATAATCGCTATTGTTGTTTAGATAATTTCATTTAGAGTTTTAATTCCTGTTTTTCATTTGCTAAAATTTACTCTACTGTATAAATATTGCGAGTGTTAATCATTCATTAATAAAATCTCTACTTTCCTTCTTAATTCTAACTCGGATTAACAATAAAATTGTGCTAGTATATTCCGTCGACCCATTTGGTTATTAATAATGTTTACAAACAAACAACAAAAACAGAAAGTAAGACTTAAAGGAGTAAATAAAATAATAGTTATTGCTTCTGGCAAAGGTGGCGTTGGAAAATCAACGATTGCAGCTAATTTAGCAATTTCTTTAGTTGAAGCAGGGTATAAAGTAGGATTACTTGACTCAGATGTTTATGGCCCATCTGTTCCTAGAATTTTTGAGATCAATCAAAAACCTGAAGTAATAGACGGCCTATTGCAACCTCATAAAAAATTTGGAATAAAATTAATGTCTATGGGGTTTTTAGTGCCTGAAAAATCAGCACTGATTTGGAGAGGACCAATGCTTACAAAAGCGGTGCATCAGCTCTTTAAGATGACAGCATGGGGTGATTTAGATTATTTAATAGTTGATACACCGCCTGGTACGGGAGATATTCATTTGAGTATTGCCGAAAATTATATTATTGATGGAGCTATAGTTATAACCACTCCTCAAAAACTTGCATTGGTAGATGCATTTAAAGCCGTAGATATGTTTTTAAAATTAGGAATAGACATACTAGGAATAATAGAAAATATGGCTTACTATATTAACTCAACTAGTGGTGCAGATGAGTATATTTTTGGCAAAAGTAACTTGTTAAATTACTGTGAGGATAAAAAAATAAAATTTATAGAGCGTATACCTCTTGATCAGAATTTATCTGATAAAATTTTAATTAATCTTATAGAAAATAAAAATCTCAAAATTATTTTTGAAAAAATACTCCCTGCATTATTTGCATAAAAATTTTTTTAACTTTAGTAAGTAATTCTATCATCAAAAACAAAGCACCGCCCCTGCCAAGTTGATTGTGGATTTTTTTGATTATCTTCTAAATATTTAATAATTCCATCCTTGAGGTGATACACATTTTCGAAACCCAATTGTTTCAAATATGCTGTGGATTTCTCACATCTTATTCCCCCTGTGCAAAACATGGCTACATTTTGCTTCTTGTTGCTTTCTTTAAAATTACCTTTTAGCCATTTTGATAGCTCAGTAAAATGATGTATGTGAGGGTTGATTGCCCCTCTAAATGTCCCCATAGCATATTCATAATAATTTCTAGTATCAATGATTATAGTATCATCATTTTTTATAAGTTCGTCCCATTCTTTAGAGTTTAAATAAGTACCTTTTTTAGATAAATCTAATTCTCCTACATTAAATGTTACTATTTCTTTCTTTAATTTTACCTTCAACTTTTTAAATGGTCTAGTTTCAGAAAAACTTATTTTGAATTCTATATCATTAAAAAAATCTAGGCTTTTAATATAATCGCAAAATTTGTCTATTGAATCTTGATTGGCAGATAGAGTTGAATTTATTCCTTCATTAGCTATTATAATAGTGCCTTTAATATCATGTTGATTGCAGAAATTAAGCAATTCAGTTTTTAAAAATTGTGTGTCCTCTAAATTTACGAATTTATAAAAAGAAATAATTTTATATTTTGACATAGTATAATTTATTATTTTTTTTCATCATTATATCTATCAATTGCAACTTGAATTAGCTTTTGAGCATGATCAGAATCTTTCCATCCACTAACCTTAACCCATTTACCGTCCTCAAGATCTTTATATCTTTCAAAGAAATGTGCTATTTTTTTAATCAATATCTCTGGTAAATCTGTATAATTATTAATGTCTTTAAAATATGGGTCAACTTTGTTGGTTGGAACTGCCAATATTTTCTCATCCAAGCCCTTTTCATCTTCAGTAAGTAATACACCTATTGGCTTAACAAGTACAACAGATTTAGTAGCAATTGGGTAATTAGTATATACTAACATATCAACAGGGTCCCCATCACCTGATAGAGTGTGAGGAACGAACCCATAGTTACACGGATATTGCATACTAGATTGCATAAATCTATCAACGACCATAGCTTCCATATCTTTGTCAAATTCATATTTAATAGGATCTGAATTCATTGAAATTTCAATAACTACGTTAACTTCTTTTGGGCAATTTTCGCCAATTTTGATGCTCGAATATTTCATATGCTAAGTAATCTTTTTTAATAAATAGCTAACAATTAACATCCAAAAAGTAAAGAAAATACTTGTAATTTTATCAAAAACACTTAGTATCCTGCAATTAAGTTGAATATATAGGAAAAATTAAATGTCTTCATTATTAGTTGCTTGGTCTACATGGTTAGCACTTGCATTGTTTTACGCGTATCAAACTATTATAAAGAACATTCCAAATATAATAATGGATGATATAATGGGTAAATATCATGTAAATGCCAACGAAATTGGGCATTACGCTGGCATATACTACATAGGTTATGTTGTGATGCATATTCCACTGGGTATAGCGTTGGATCATTTCAATGCAAAAAAGATAATACCTATATGCATACTTTTGGCTGTACTTGGATTTGTACCACTGGCTTATATTGATAATTTTGCAATTACCACATATGGCAGATTGTTAGCCGGCGTGGGTTCATCAGGAGCAGCAGTAGGTGCATTTACATTACTAAGATTAGGTTTCGGTGAGGAAAAATTCCCAAGAATGCTTGGATGGATGGTTACTGCCGGATTATTAGGTTCTGTATTCGGTATGGGTCCCCTTTCCCAACTTATTTCATACTTAGGATTTATAGAAGCACTAAATTATATAATAGGGTTTGGAATTTTACTAGCTATCTTCAGCTATATCACTATACCAAACACAAACACTAAATCTAAATCTAAATTTAGCTTTTCAGTTGTTATTGGTGATTTTAAATACTTATTTTCAAATAAAATTGTCTTATTGATAAGTGCTTTAGGAGGGTTAATGATAGGACCTTTGGAAGGTTTTGTAGATGCATGGTGCAACCCATATTTAAAGATAGTGCATCATTTTACTAATGAACAAGCCAGTAACATAACCCAATTGGCATTAATAGGTATGGCAGCTGGACTTATGGTAATGGGATATATTTTTGAAAAAACAAAATCTTATTATGGCTTAATCATCATTAGTGGAATTGCTATGCTTAGTTGCTTCGTAATTATGCTTGGTGGATTTATAGAAAGTCCCATCGCTTTTAAAGTCGTACTTTTCACAATAGGTTTCTTTTGCGCTTATCAGCTAATTGTAATAGCAAAATCAATTGCTCTTGTTCATGTTGGACATGCCACATTTATATCCGCAATAACGAACATGATCATGATGAGTTTTGGTTATTTTTTCCATAGAGTTATCGGGAAGGTTTTACAGTACGTTTGGGATGGAAAATATAATATTCTTGGCAATCCTATGTATAGTTCTGACAACTTATATAATGCCTTAATGATCCTACCAATCAGCTTAGCAATTGCAGTATTAGGTTATGCTTTTTTAGCAATTTTTGAAAAAAGAAAGAAAAAAATTGTTACCTGATCTTGTTCTAAAAAAAATTGTTATTATATAAGTTGGGAAAGTTAACAAATATTATAACATAATGAGCAAGACAATTGGCATAGACTTAGGTACTACAAATTCATGTGTAGCCATAATGGATGGTAAGAATCCAAAGGTCATAGAAAATTCAGAGGGCTTAAGAACAACCCCTTCAATAGTTGCATTTACTGAAAAAGGTGAAAAATTAGTTGGTCAATCAGCAAAAAGACAAGCTGTAACCAATGCTAAAAATACTATATTTGCAGTAAAAAGACTTATAGGTAGAACTTTCTCAGATCCAAAAACTAAAGAATTAGCAAAAAAAGTTTCTTATTCATTAATGCAGGCTAAAAATAAAGATGCTTGGGTAAAAGTTGCTGACAAAGATTACGCTCCAAGCCAAATTAGTGCAATGATTCTTGAAAAAATGAAAGAAACGGCTGAAAATTACTTAGGAGAAAAAGTAACAAAAGCTGTCATTACAGTGCCTGCTCACTTCAATGATTCACAAAGGCAAGCTACAAAAGATGCTGGTAAAATTGCAGGTCTAGACGTACTCAGAATCATCAACGAGCCAACAGCTGCTGCACTTGCATATGGGCTTGATAAATCTGAAAGTAAAGTAATAGCTGTATACGATCTTGGCGGAGGCACATTTGATGTTTCAATACTTGAGATTGGCGATGGTATATTCGAGGTAAAATCAACGAATGGGGATACATTCTTAGGCGGAGAAGACTTTGATCTTAAAATATTACAATATTTATGTGATGAATTTAAGAAAACTGATGGAATGGATTTAATGAAAGATCCTTTAGCACTTCAAAGGTTAAAGGAAGCTGCAGAAAAAGCAAAAATCGAACTTTCCAATTCAATGGAAACAGATGTTAATCTTCCATATATAACAGCTGACTCATCTGGTCCAAAGCACTTGAATATTAAAATAACAAGAGCTAAATTTGAAAGCCTAGTTGAGGATTTAATTACAAGAAGTATCGAACCATGTAAAGCAGCCTTAAAAGATGCAGGTATTTCTGCTTCTGATATTGAGGATGTAGTATTAGTTGGAGGCATGACAAGAATGCCTAAAGTTATACAAAGAGTTAAAGAATTTTTTGGAAAAGAGCCGCATAAAGGTGTAAATCCTGATGAAGTAGTAGCAATTGGAGCTGCTGTTCAAGGTGCTGTACTAAGCGGTGATATGAAGGACGTAGTTTTGCTTGATGTGACACCTCTTACAATAGGCATAGAAACTATGGGAGGAATATTAACACCTCTTATTGAAAGAAACAGTACAATACCAACCAAAAAAAGCCAGGTATTTTCCACCGCAGAAGACAATCAATCTGCTGTTACAATTAGAGTGTTTCAAGGAGAAAGAAAAATGGCAACTGACAACAAGTTATTAGGTCAGTTCAATCTTGAGGGTATAGCACCTGCTCCTAGAGGCTTGGCACAAATTGAAGTAACATTTGATGTCGATGCTAATGGCATACTCCATGTATCAGCAAAAGATAAAGGAACGGGCAAAGAACAAAAAATTACCATACAATCCTCTGGCGGCTTATCTGATGAGGAAATTGCACAAATGGTAAAAGATGCAGAAGAAAATGCCAGTAAGGATGAGGAGAAAAAAGCACTAGTAGAGGCTAGAAATCAAGCTGATTCTTTAATCCACTCTACCGAAAAAAGTTTAAAAGAGCATGGTGATAAAATTTCATCAGCAGATAAGGAAGAGGTTGAAAATATTATTAAGGATTTAAGATCTGTTATTGAATCAGAAAACCTAGATGAAATTAATAGTAAAGTTGAAAGCTTAACTCAAGCATCAATGAAAATTGGTCAACAAGTTTACGGCAATGAACAACAACCTCCTACCGAAGATAATGCTTCGGCAGAAAATGGCAATAACAGTGAAGATGAAAAAGTTGTTGATGCTGAATATGAAGAAGTAAATGATGAAAAGAATAAAGATTCTAAATAACGTTGGCTTAAGCTAGTTATAAATACTATATTGATATGATAAATTAATGGTTTGTAACTAGCTTTTTTATGTTTCCAGATTACAGTTGGATTTTTTTAATAATAATTATACTTGTATCAATTTTCATTGATCTTGGAATTTCACTCAGGAATTCAAAAAAATTAAGTATTAAAAGTGCGATGCTTCTATCAGTCCTTTGGGTAGCATTGGCAGTATCAATAGGAGTGCTAATATATTTTCATGCCGGCATTGATGTCGCCGTGGAATATATAACAGCTTATAGCATAGAACTATCACTGAGTATTGATAACGTGTTTATTTTCATAATCATATTTAAATATTTCAATATCGAGGATAAGCATCAGCATAAGGTATTGTTTATAGGGGTTTTAAGTGCCGTAGTGTTTAGATTCATTATGATTACATTTGGCATATACATTATTCATATGTTTGAATGGATATTTTTACCATTTGGATTGTTATTGATTTATAGTGGCTATAAATTGCCTCATATGGGAGGCACTCAATCAAATTCATTTGATAATAGTTTTATTTTAAAGTTTGCAAAAAAATATTTTAATTATAGCAAAGACTCTAAAAATGGAGAGTTATTTTTTCGTAAAAATAATAAGTTATTTATCACTCCGCTTGCACTATCACTTTTAGTGATAGAAAAAGCTGACCTTATATTTGCTCTAGATTCTGTTCCAGCTGTTCTTGCAATCACTAAGGAGCCATTTATAGCGTTTAGTTCGAACATTTTAGCTGTTTTAGGATTACGATCAATGTACTTCGTCATGTCAAATGCTGTTCAAAAATATAGTTATTTAAAGCATGGAATTGGATATATGCTTATATATATTGGATTAAAAATGATACTAGGATTTTTTGGTATTCATTTTTCAAATTATATTTCAATATTAATAATTGTCCTCTTTATATTTTGCTCTATAATGCTTTCAATAATAAAAAAACCTGCAATTGAGCAGTGAATGATGAAATTTTTTATAAAAACAACGAATATTTTTGGGTTTAAAAATGAAAATTAGTGCTAATGATATAAAAATAGGTAATGTTATCTCTCATGATAATAAGTATTTGGTAATATTAAAGACTATGCACACTCAGCCAGGTAAAGGAGGGGCATATATTCAATTAGAAATGAAAGATATCAAAACTGGCACTAAAATGAATCATAGGTTCAGAAGCACTGAGGATGTAGAAAAAATAAGATTAGATCAGCAACGCTACCAATTTTTATATGAAGAGGGCAATTTTTTGGTGCTGATGGATCAAGAAAATTTTGAACAAAAAAGTGTTGATAAATCTCTTGTCGGAGACCAACTTCCATTTTTAAAAGAAGGGATGGAAATAATTTTAGAAACATATGATAATGAGTCATTACTTATATATTTGCCAACATCAGCTGAGGTCATAATCAAAGAATGTGAACCAGTAGTGAAAGGTCAAACCTCTACATCTTCATATAAACCAGCTACCCTAGAAAATGGAGTAAGAATTATGGTGCCCCCTTTTATAAATGAGGGAGACAAGGTGATTATAGATATCAAAGAATTAAAATATTTAGAAAGAGCGAAATAATATGCCTATTAATCATGACGTTTTGTATCAAACAATTTCACAAGGATTCCCGAATTCTAAAATCGAGTTAGTGGATACAGTGGGTGATAACAACCACTATAATGTTAAAATTACCTCTGAGAAATTTAATGATCTTTCTAGAGTAGAACAACATAAATTAGTGCATAAAGTTCTTAAAGATTGCTTAGGAACTGATTTACATGCACTCTCTATTCAAACTTTTAAAACAAAATAAATTATAAATTATGAATCAGGATATACAAAATCAAATTAAAAAAATCATTGACGATAATAAAGTAGTTTTATTTATGAAGGGTACTCCTGAGATGCCAATGTGTGGATTTTCTGCAGCTGTTGTAAGTATTTTAAATATTCTTGAAGTTGAATTTTTAGGAATAAACATATTAGATAGCGATGAGCTAAGACAAGGTATAAAAGAGTATTCTGATTGGCCTACCATTCCTCAACTATATATTGATCAGGAGTTTGTTGGCGGCTGTGACATAGTTCAGGATATGTATAAAAGTGGAGAATTGCAAAAGCTATTATCTCATGACAAGAATTAAAAAGCCCCGAGATGCTTTTTTAAGTTTTTAACAACTAGCTTAAAGTCATCATTATTATTCGCATACTCGCTGGCAATGATAGATAACTCATTAATTGTATTCGCACTTGTGTCATCTACAGAGCTTAAATTTTTAGGTATAAGTGGATCTAATCTATAATAATTAGGAAATAATTTTTGACCCTGTATCGCATCTGAAATAGCATCAGCATGAATGATTAAATCCACTATATTAGGTTTGGATATAACCCATCCTGTAAAACCATAATTTAACATATTTTTAATCTTTTTTGAGTCATCTAGATCCATACGACCAGGACCAACACTTACAATAAAAATATTATCTTTTTTTAAATGAGGCTTTATATCTATAAGTTCTGCAATCCCTGTCATCAAAGGGTTGGCATCAAAAATACCTCCGTCAATATCAAGCATAATAGAGCCATCTTTCTTTAAGGTTGCTTTGGGTGCAAAAAATATTGGAGCTGAGGCAGTAGCACCCACAGCATCTCTTAAATAATAATCTACATCATCATTTTTTCTGGCTCTATAAGTTGACCATATATTTGGTTTTCCTGTGTTTAAGCTAAAAGAAAGTAGTGTAATTGGTTTAATAGTATTTGTTAACTTTCTATCTTTGAATTCTTCTAAAAATATTTTATCCATAACATCTCTCTCATAGATAGGAGAAAAAATACCAAATGAATACCAATTTCTATCAAATATTATCTTCATATACTTTTTATAGATTTTATCTACTTCCTCAGCTGTATATATTGGTCTACCATTCTCGTCTTTTAAATTCAAAAGCGTCACAATAATTCCACCTGCAGAGCTACCTACAAAATAATCAAATACCTCACTAATGGGTTTTCCTAATTGTTTTTCAAGCTCACAAAGTATTTTTAATGATATAACTCCATTAATCCCTCCACTATCAATGCTCAAAACTTTAATTTTATCACTGTAAGAGCTAGCCATATCAGGTGTGTTAGCATTTATAGAAATAGTTAAAATACTAAATGTTAATAAAATAACTATTATTTTTGGCAAAAAAATTTTCTTAAAAAAATCAATCATATATAATTAATCACACTATAAATCTATTGAATTAAAGTATGATTTATTAACCATAAATAAGCAAAGAATAAGTAATATAAATTTAAGTTTTGTCTTTAAGAATGTATAAGAACTTGGTATTACAATAAATTTATTATATGCTTTTCGTATAAATATAAAATAAAGTAGATATTTGCAATGAGTGACTTTGGCAATACTTTTAGAAATTTTGTTTTAGCAATGTTTCTAGGATTATTATTATTTCTTGCTAGCTTGTATTTTTCAGGGTTGATCGTAACTTATACAGAGTACAAACAACTTAATTTAGATTTTGCATTATCATCGCAACCCTTTACTACTCTTTATGAATTGGTTATGTATTGGGTTAATAATTTTAATGCTATTACCCTTGAATACGATAATTACTTCATAGCTAGAATTATTGGAGCAATTTTGGTCCCAATGCTGTTAATTGGATTTTTAACATGGAATTTTAGGTCAAGTATATATAATCTAAGACCTTATAGAAAGAAAGAATCTGTGCATGGAGATGCGAGGTGGGCTACTGAAGAAGATATTAAAAAAGCTAATTTAAGAGTTAAGAAAGGCATGTTGCTTGGGCAAGATAAAAAGGGGTATTTGATTTCTGAAGGATATCAACATACATTGCTTTTTGCACCAACAGGTTCAGGTAAAGGTGTGGGTTTCGTAATACCTAATTTACTTTATTGGGAAGATTCAGTTGTGGTGCATGACATTAAATTAGAAAACTATGAGTTAACTTCAGGGTGGAGATCAAAAAAAGGACAAGAAGTTTTTGTATGGAGTCCTGCAGATCCTGATGGAAATACTCATTGTTATAATCCTATTGATTGGGTAAGTACTAAACCGGGACAAATGGTTGATGATGTACAGAAAATTGCAAGCTTAATAATGCCTGAAAAAGAATTTTGGAATAATGAGGCACGCTCACTATTTGTTGGAGTTGTTCTTTATTTAATTGCAGATAAAAGCAAAGTAAAATCATTTGGTGAAGTCGTTAGGACTATGAGAAGTGATGATGTAGTATATAATCTTGCTGTAGTATTAGATACAATGGGTAATGAAATACATCCCGTTGCATATATGAATATTGCTGCATTCCTTCAAAAAGCTGATAAAGAGAGATCCGGTGTAATTTCTACTATGAACTCAAATTTAGAGCTTTGGTCCAACCCTTTAATTGATACAGCCACTGCTTCAAGTGACTTTAATGTTTTGGAATTTAAGAAAAAACTTACCACAGTTTACGTAGGGTTGACTCCTGATAACCTAAAGAGACTTCAACCATTGATGCAGGTATTTTATCAGCAAGCAACAGAATTTTTATCAAGAAAATTACCGAGTGATGAAGAACCATATGGTGTGATGTTTATGATGGATGAGTTTCCTACTCTTGGAAAAATGGAACAATTTATGACAGGCATCGCTTATTTTCGTGGTTACCATGTGAGATTATTCTTAATCATTCAAGATACCCAACAGCTTAAGGGGATCTATGAAGAACATGGAATGAATTCGTTTTTATCAAACTCTACTTATAGAGTAACATTTGCTGCAAATAACTATGAAACTGCTAATTTAATCTCACAACTTTGTGGTAATAAAACCGTTGAACAAGTATCGCAAAACAAACCAAAATTTTTGGATTTTAACCCAGCTTCTAGATCACTTAGTGTATCAAACACTCAAAGAGCATTATTGCTACCACAAGAAGTTATTAATTTACCACGTGATGAGCAAATATTATTGATAGAATCGAGCCCCCCTATAAAATCGAATAAAATTAAATATTATCTTGATAGCTTTTTCAAAAAAAGGCTATTACCTCCTATTCCAATACCTAAGCAAGAACCTTATGATATGGAAAAATTAAGAGCGAGTTTTGCTAGTAATAAGGATAAGAATGGAAAACAAAATAATCCTCAAGAAGCTCAAAAAGCAATAACTGAGAATCCTCAACAGCCAACTACAACTGATAGCAAAGCAGACGAAGGGGTATTTGATTCTTAATGGATATTAATAAGATCTTAGGTTCTATAGAAGGTATTGAAGATAACTCAAACAAGGTAAAAAAAGATTTTATCTTTTTTGCGTTAAGTGGACTAAATACTCACGGAGAAAAATATATTGATCAAGCAATAAAAAATGGAGCTCGATATATAGTAGTTGATCAAAACTCAAAGGTAGAAGTTAAGAAAGATAATGTAAAAATTATAAAAACTGAAAATCCTCGAAAATTTTTAAGTGAAATCTTATCACTACATTATACAGAAAAACCGGAAAATATAGTAGCTGTAACAGGTACAAACGGCAAAACTTCTGTTGTAAATTTTTACCAACAAATATGTCATTTATTAACTTTTAAAAGTGCGTCAATTGGAACATTAGGGATCATTGACTCTAATAATCAATTCAAATCTAAAGACAGCCCCAACCTTACATCTCCATCTCCCATAGAGTTACACAAAATTTTAAAGAAACTCCATGAAAAAAAAGTTACACATGTTGCGATTGAAGCATCAAGCCATGGAATATATCAGCATAGAATCGATTATTTAAACTTTAAAGCAGTTGGATTTACAAATTTTTCACAAGATCATTTAGATTATCATTTAACCCTACAAGAATACTTTAATGCTAAATTAAAAATTTTTAGTGAAGTTTTAGAAAGTGGTAAATATGCTATTTTAAATACGGATATTAGTGAATTTGATATACTTAATCAAACATGTAAAAATCGTAATATAAAAGTTATTGAATACGGAAAAAAAGCTAAAGATTTAGAGATTTTATGTAGTACTGATGGTGAGTGGAAAATCAATGCTTTTGGGAAAAAATATTTACTTGATTCCAAAATTAAGGGAGAATTTCAGTTATACAATATATTATGTTCAATAGGGCTCGCCATAGCGTGTGAATTACCTATTGATCATGTTATAAATATAGTAAGTAAAATTAAGGCAGCAAAGGGACGCCTTGAATTAGCAAGAAACTACCGTGGTGCAGAGATATATATAGATTATGCACATACACCTGGTTCTTTAAAAACTGTATTACAAACCTTAAGAAAATCATGTAAAGGGAAACTTCATGTATTATTTGGTTGTGGAGGACAAAGGGATACAAGTAAAAGAAAGCTAATGGGTAGTATTGCAAATGATCTTGCTGATCATATTATTATTACTGATGACAATCCAAGAGAAGAAAATGCCAGCCTTATAAGGCAACAAATTTCAAAATTTTGTCCTAAAGGATATGAAATTGAAGGTAGGACCAATGCAATTAAGTATGCAATAAATGACTTGAAAGATAATGATATTTTAGTGATTGCTGGTAAAGGTCATGAGAATTATCAAATTATAGGAAAGGATAAAATACATTTCAGTGACTTTGAAGAAGTTGCAAAATTTTAAGATCAAAAAAAGAGGCTTTTACTTAATAATTTACCTCATATTGTAAAATTTTTTCGCCTCACCCATCATACGCAACAGAACTACATAAAGCCCCAAAATCACTACAGTCCTGATCTTGATAAATTTTACTCACTAGCCGCTTAGTGGAAAAGTATATAAACAATTTGGCTTTCAATTACAGATGAAAGAAAGTACTTCTTCCAACTTTAAATCATACTTCTTCAAGCCAATTCAATGCGTCCTCTTTATTTTTCTTCATAAATACTTTGATTTCAATATCAAAAATAGAAGATGCTAAACGTGTTATAGGCCCAATCCACCCTTTATCAGTGACAACGGCACAACGGCTAAAATTATTCAAATGTTTTTTATCGAACTTTATAGCTTTAATTAATGTACTTAATTCAATCCCACTAAAATTATCTTCAACAACTTCTAATAATTTTATTTTGCCATGTGCAGCAATAAACGCTTCTACTCTAGGTATAACATCTTTCATATCATCCTTTGTTGCTTTTCCATCAAAATTGAGCTCAATGATACTTGTTTTTGGATATTCCTTATAAATAATAGTCATTTGCTTTGTACCTTATATAATTATATATGCCAGAATATTAATAAAACTTAACACTCCCACACTTCCAGACTATTTGATATTTGACAAAAAACAAGTGTTTTTATACATAAGAATTTTAGGATCTATTGTAAAATAGGGGCTCTACACAAAATAGTTCAAAAAGCGAAGCTTAAAAATATTACCATAAAATAAACCTAGCTTTTAAAGCGTTATCACAATTTCTATGGCTCTTTAAACGCTTTGTGAAAACTATCTTTAATTGGAGAATATAGGTATTCAGCAAAGCTTCTGGTTCCTTTAACAATAAATACCGTCACTGGCATCCCAGGATATAAATTGATATCTGTATTAACTTTTGCAAGCTCTTCAGGAGTAACTTCAATTTTAGCCTTGTAATAACCCACAGGAGCAAGTTTAGGTTGCCCTGGAGCCATCATTCCAGGAGATTCCTTGTCAAATTTATCAGCTGAAATATATATGACATTGCCTTCAATTCTTGGTACTAACCTCGCCTTATAGGCATTTAATTGAATCCTCGCTGTACTCCCAATATTAATACTATCTATTTCATTTGAAGGGATAAATGCCTCAATTACTAAGTTATCATCTTGAGGTATAATTTCTAAAAGTGGCTTGTCATTTTGGCGTATTATAGACCCAATGGTATGCACACTTAATGCTGTTACAATTCCTGAATTTGGCGCAACTATTGTAGTTCTTTCATGACTATCTTTAACACTAACGTATTGTGATTCTAATTTTAATAATTCAGTGTGATTTTTTTTATATTCATCAGATAATCTAACATTTTGCTCTTCCATAAATTGTGCCTTCTTGGCTTCAATTCCTGCAATCCTATGCTGTGTCCCAGTTAACCTAGATTGTTCTTCAAGTTCTCTTCCTCTATAGTCCTGTAACTGTAATTTCACTTGCGATAACCTGTCAGAAGTTTCTAATTGTTTCTCATGTAACTTTTTTCTTCTTCTATATTCTTTTTCTAAGGTAATAATGTTTTCTTTATAGGAATCAATTCTTTCTTTAACTGTATTCATATCAGAATTCTCCTGATCTATTTGAGTAGTAAACGTCTTAATACTATTTTCAATGAATGACTTATATGATTCGAAAGAGTTCTTTTGTGCTTCAATTAATTTTAAAACCTTTTTATCTTTAGTATCTAAATATTTATTATCAAAATTTACTTGCATATTTTTTATTTCATTTTGATCACCATTTAGGTAATAAGAAATTATTTGTAAATTTTGAGATAGTCTTTTTTCATCAACAACTGTATGTCTTAATTGCCATAATATACTCTCTAGCTCTGCCTTAGATTTGTATTTACTTAGCACTATTAACTTTTGACCTTTTGTGACTTCATCTCCATCCTTAACTAAAATTTGATCTACAATCCCACCTTCATGAAATATTTGCTTTCTATGATCACTTAAAATAACATGGCCCTCTGCAATAGATGCACTGTCAAGTGGCGCTAGTCCGCTCCATATACCAAAAAATCCAAAAGCTATGGCAACTGCAATCAATCCAAATTTTATTGGATACTTAATTTGATTCGATATTTCTTTTTCATTTTTTTCAACATAATTTGACTTCTCTAGCGTAATTCCAAATAAAAAATCCTTAACTTCTTTCAAAAAATGCTGAAAAGCTTTAATGTCTAAAATTTTGTAATTTTTATATTTTTCTACTAAATTTTCCTCAAACTCATCACTTACCGAAACTGTTTTTTTCTCATCGGCAGATGAATCACGCCCCATCTGAGATTTCTTATTTGAATTATTTTCATTTCCAGAAATAACCTCAATATCTTCATTTTTTATAACTTTAGTTTCTTCTTTTTTATTCTTTACCATAGTATTATTCTCCTTAAATTTATGCTCCTATACCGGCTTTACCAATTGACTGAGCTTCTTTTAATTTAGCCATTACTTCTTTTTTGGGACCAAAAGATGCAACCATTCCATCTTTCATAACTAATATTTTATCAACAATACTAAGTATCGATGTTTTATGGGAGATGATAATGGTTGTAATTCCTTTTTCTTTTGCAACTGCAATAGCAGTCATCAAAGCTTCTTCACCTTGTGTATCTAAGCTAGAATTTGGTTCATCTAGCACAATAAATTTAGGGTTACCATAAAAAGTTCTAGCTAATCCTATTCTTTGTTTTTGGCCACCTGATAACATTGAACCATCTAAACCTACATTTGAATCATATCCCTGAGGTAATTGCAAAACCATGTCGTGAACTCCTGCAAGTTGTGCAGCAACCACAACATCTTCATAATGTGGATTAGAATGCATTCTGGCAATATTCTCTTTAACTGTTCCTGAAAATAGCTCAATATCTTGTGGCAAATAACCAATATGTGGCCCAAGCTCTTCTTTTTTCCAATCCTTTAAACTTGCTCCATCAATTCTTACAGTACCAATGCTTGGATTAGAAATTCCTACCAACAATTTTGCAAGAGTTGTTTTACCTGAACCACTAGGTCCAATTATTGCTAATACTTCTCCTTTATTTAACGAAAAATTTACGCCTTTTAAAATATGTTTTGGCACTCCAGGAGGTGCGAAATAAATATTTTCTGACTCAATTACCCCTTCTGGCTCTGGCAAAGACATCCTATCACTATCATTACTATATCTGTTAAATGACTTTGTAAGTCTCTCATATGATTTGCGACATGTAACAAATCCCTTCCAAGAATTTATAGCTGCTTCAAAAGGGGCTAATGCTCGGCCAACAAGAGATGAACTAGCAATAATTGTTCCAGAAGTAATTTGCCCTTGGATCACTAAATATGCACCAAGTGCTGTTACCGAAATTTGAATCACCAATCTAAAAAATTTCGTGATTTCCATAAATATTGCTTGTCTTTTTGTTACAAGATTTTGGGTTTTTTGTACATCTTGATTCATTTTTTGCCAAGATGATATAATATTATTTTTCATCCCCATAACCTCAATAACCTCAGCATTTCTTGTAGATTGATCTACTTGCCTCATACTCTTAATGAAATTTTCGTTATTCATTTCAATAAGGGGTTTAGTTGATCTATCTGCAATGATACCAAATACTATTAACACTATTCCTGAAATCAATGCTAAAAAACCAATTGATGTGTGCAAAATAAATAATACAATGATAAATATTATTGCCCACGGCATGTCCATAATAGAAATTAAACCAGGACTTGTTAAAAATGTTTTTACTGTTTGTAAATCTCTTAATTGCTGGCTGTTTGCCATCGCTTTAGATTCTAATGCAAGCCTAATTGAATTCGAAAATACTACTTCTGACAGTTTATCCTCTAACCAACTTCCCATCTTATTCATTGCAAAAGCTCTTGCTGCTTGAATTAATCCAAGCAAAGATAAAGCTAAAATGATAACTAATGTTAGCATTAAAAGTGTATCCGTGTTTTGACTAGATAGCACCCTATCTAAAACCTGCATCGAAAAAAGTGGTGTTGAAAGCATAAGCAAATTAATTAAGCACCCAAACAACAGCACAAATTTCACCATTACTTTGCATGAAAGCAAAGCTTCCTTTAGTGGATTGTCAGAAATATCGTTATTACTATTTTTCATTAATTCTACCGCTTCTTTGTTTTATTGCCTAAGTTCAACACAATATAGTGACAAAAAAAGTTTACACAAGAACTCAAGCGTTAATTTTATGTTAATTTATTTTTCATCGTTAATATTTACACTCTCAGTTCCAATTTTATCTTTATCTTTGACAATTTTATCTATTTTAAGTCTAGCATTTTCTAATTTACCTTTACAGTGTTCTTGTAATTTAATGCCCTCGGCATATAAATTAATGGCATTTTCTAATTCAACATTTCCACTTTCTAGGTTATCAATTATCTCTTCTAACCGTTTCATAGACTGTTCAAAAGTCAACTTGGACACATTATTAACGCTCATTACTTGAATATCTTAATATAATATATACTATAATATTTAGAATAACCTTATTTTCAAATTTATAAAGTAAAATGATTGTTAAAATATATAAAGATTATAAAATGCCCACTCAATCTGGAAGAGCTAATATAAATGAATGGGTTTTAGAATTTATGTCTGTTGATGATAGATTCCAAGAACAAATTATGGGTTGGACAGGTAGTGAAAACATGTATCCTAATGAGGTTAAACTACGTTTTGAAAATAAAAACCAAGCCGTTATATTTGCCAAAAAAAATAAATTAGACTTCTTTATTAAAGAGCCAATAGAAGTAAAGCAAACTATAAAATCCTATATCGATAACTATTTAAAATGATCAAACTTAATATCAACAATATTTGAAAAAATGACTTTTTAGTATTTTTGAGCTATAGATAATATTCAAAATCATACTAAGTATATTGATATTAAAAATGAAATTGCAAAGAATAAGGGGTACAGCGGATTTATACGGTAAAGAAATAGAGTTATTCAATGATATTACTGAAATAGCGCAAAAAATAGCCAAATTATATTGCTTCCAAGAAATATCAACGCCCATTATGGAAAATACTGAAGTATTTCATAGAACACTAGGAGAAACATCAGATATTATTAATAAAGAGACATATAGCTTTTTAGATCGCGATAAAACCTACATTACTTTAAGACCAGAATTTACTGCAGCTGTTGTCCGTGCCATTATTTCAAATGGAATGTTACAATCCCTTCCATTACGGTTGTTTAGCTATGGACCACTATTCAGACATGAACGCCCTCAAAAATGCAGGCTAAGACAATTTCACCAAATAAATTACGAATATATTGGATCTTCTAACTTAAATGTTGATGTTGAACTCATAATGCTTGCAAATGACATTTTAAAAAAACTTAAAATTGATAGCAATATCAGACTTGTAGTTAATACTTTAGGAAATAGTGAATGCAGAAATAATTACAAAATTGCATTAGTAGACTATTTATTGAAATATAAGGATGAGTTATCAGAAATTAGCCAGCAAAGATTAGAAAAAAATCCTCTACGTATTTTGGATACAAAAAATAATAAAGAGCAAGAAATATTAAATGATGCTCCAATTTTATATGATTTTATTGATAAAGCTTCAAAAATAAAATTTGAAACAATTTTATCTCACCTTAAAGATTTAAATATTAACTTTGAACACTCCAATAGATTAGTTAGAGGAATGGATTATTATTCTGATTTTGTTTTTGAATTCATTACAGATGATCTAGGTAGCCAAGGCACAGTTTTAGCTGGAGGAAGATATGATACTTTAGTGTCTCAAATGGGTGGAACCTCAACTCCAGCTGCTGGTTTTGCTGGAGGAATCGAAAGAATAATTGAACTATTGCATGTAACAAAAACGCAAATAGCAAGAGCTGAACAAACGTATTTGATACCTATTGGTGAATATGCAGAAACCTTTGGTGTTAAAACAGCACAAGGATTTAGAGAAGCTGGGATTAATATTTTAATTGATTATGGGATAACACTTAAAAAGAGAATGCAAAAAGCAAATAAATTAAAAATTAAATATTCCATTTTATTTGGTGATGAAGAACTAAAAAACAATGTATATACTTTAAAAAATATGTTTACTGGTGATGAAAAAAAGCTAAAAAAATCTGAAATAATAGATTTTTTAAAAGAAAAACGTTTATAAAAATGGCTCATATAATTATTTTCGGCAATGAAAAAGGTGGTTCTGGCAAAACAACGACTGCAATGCATCTTATCACCTCTTTGTTATATTTGAATTTTAAAGTAGCTACCCTTGATATTGATCTTAGGCAAGAGTCCTTAACTAGGTATATAGAAAATAGAAAAAAAACTATTGATAATAAAAAAATAGAACTCAAACTACCCACGCATTTTAAATTAAATAAGAAATATAATATTAATCAAGTAGTGGACTATACAAATGATGATATTCAAGATTTTGAAAATTTGATAAATGAATTAGACAGGAAATTTGATTTTGTAATAATTGACACCCCTGGAAATGATAATCTCTTAAACAGACGTGCTCACTACATTGCAGATACAATAATAACCCCTATTAATGATAGCTTTATAGATGTTGATTTGCTTGGTAAAGTTGATCCCAACGATTTTAGTAAAGCAATCCCTGGGATATATAGTTCTATGGTATGGGAGCAAAAAAAACTACGCGCTTTGAAAAAAAATAAGGAAGTGCAATGGGTGGTTGTAAGAAACAGATTATCTTCTACAAATGTGATAAACAAAAGAAATGTTGCATCAGCTATAACCCATTTAGGAAAAAAATTGGGATTTTATGTATCTCCGGGCTTTGGAGATAGAGTAATATTTAAGGAGCTTTTTTTAAAGGGATTGACCTTGCTAGACGCCAAAAAATGCAACAATTTAATTAAACTTAATACCTCAGTGATTGCAGCTAGGCAAGAACTGCGAGAATTTTTATATTCATTAAAACTTGCTGATATTAATAAAAAAATATAATATGATCTGGTATAAATAATCTGGATAGTATCAAGTTGTATCAAGTTTTAGATAAGGTATTAAATCAAATAAAAGTCTTCTGTAGTTTGCATGACTCAAAAAAATTCTATGTTGGAGTTTTGTCGATTGAAAATTTTTCTATAATAGAGCAAAATTTTGGCGAAATTATGTCAGATGTTTTGGACAAAATTATAAGTGATGCCTTTAAGCAATACAACCGTGACGAATATTTTCTAAATAAAATTAGCTATAATTCATACGCATTTACTATTATCAATACAAATAATAAATTTGTATTAGGATTGCTTGAAAATATTCTTAATGACATCAATAGGAGAAAACACTTCTCATCAACGCAAAACGTTTATTTTTTAGTAAGAGTAGGACTTGCAGAACATACTAATAGTCAAAACATTCAAAAAACTTATAATAAAGCTCAGGTAGCTTTATTCGAGTGCTCTAATGAAAAGAAAAGATGCAGCTTCTATAAAGAATCGCTTGATACCATTCAAAAACACGTGAACAATACAGACCTTTTGGCAAATTATTTTGAGGCCTCAGAAAGCAATAAATTAGCATTTGATTTCCAACCAATTGTTGACAGCAAAACCAGAAAAACTGTGCTTTATGAATGTCTTTTAAGGTTGGTCGACGAAAAAGGATATAGATTATCTGGATACTCACATATTCAAGCTGCTGAACAATATGGTGTTATAAGACATATTGATCAATTTACCTTAATTACAGCAGTAAAAAGCCTTGAAAAAGATCCCTATTTAAAGCTTCACATTAACATATCTGGAATAACTATCACTGATCCAGATTGGATGGAACTAGCACAACAGTTATTTTATAAAAAGGATTTATATCATCGTTTAACAGTTGAGATAACAGAAACTGCCATTATAAAAAATTTAAAAGCGGCAAACTTTTTTATGAAATTATTAAGAGAGCTTGGATGCAAAATTTCTATTGATGATTTTGGATCTGGTTATAGCTCTTTTTCTCAGCTTAAAAATATACACGTTGATAGTATAAAAATAGGAGAAGACTACATAAAAGATCTGCCTGATAAAAAGGACACTATAATGTTTCTTCGAGCTCTTGTAGAATATGCAAAAAGCCTAAATCTAGATATTATCGCTGAGCATGTAGAAAAAGAGAGTACTGCTAAATTCCTTGCTGACACAGGAGTAGATTACTTACAAGGCTATTTATTTTCATAATTTGAAATTTCAACACAAATTTCGTACTTAATTGAAATTTTGTTACTTGTTTTTCAGATTTAAGCGAATTTTATGCTACAACATCTTTCTTCAGTTATTGCCAAAAGTTTTGATTAGTGTTAATTTAACTTAAATAAGCGTAACCTAGGTTGACATGGTTGAATTTACACTGCCAAAAAATTCTAAAGTTGTAAAAGGTAAGGTGCATAGACAAAGCACCAAAAGTAGCAATACTAAATTATTTGAAATTTATAGATATGAACCTGAACTAGGCTCTAATCCTAGAATTGATAAATTTGAAATTGATTTGAGTAAATGTGGGGCAATGGTTCTTGATGCATTGATAAAAATAAAAAATGAGGTGGATAGCACCTTAACGTTCAGAAGGTCATGTCGTGAAGGAATTTGCGGTAGCTGCGCTATGAACATTGATGGAACAAATACTCTAGCATGCCTAAAACCTATTGATACAATAAAAGGAAGTGTTAAAATCTATCCATTGCCACATATGGATGTTGTGAAAGATTTGGTTCCCGACATGAATTTGTTTTACGCTCAACTAAAATCTATTAAACCTTGGATACAAACTGATAGTAAGCATGCGGAGGGAAAAGAGAGATTACAATCTCCAGAGGAGCGTGAGAAGTTAGACGGTCTGTATGAGTGCATATTGTGCGCATGTTGCTCAACAAGTTGCCCTAGTTATTGGTGGAATGGAGATAAATATCTTGGCCCAGCTATTTTGCTACAAGCATACAGATGGATAGCCGATACTAGAGACGAAAATACTAAAGAACGATTAAATGAACTTGAGGATGATTTCAAACTATATAGATGCCATACAATAATGAACTGTACAAAATCTTGCCCAAAAGGACTTAATCCAGCAAAAGCTATAAGCAAAATTAAGAATATGATGACTTCGAGAATATAATAATTATGAAAATTTTAAGATTTGGAACTTTAGCACTCATTATTTGTTTGATGGCTAACTGTAGTGGTAGTAAAAAAGATAATATTCAGGTTGAATATATAAGTGATAAACAATTATATGAACAGGGCACAAAAGAAATAAAATCTGGAGATTATAAAAAAGCAGTAAAAACTCTTACAAAACTAGAAAATGAATATCCCGCATCCGATTATTATTCTGATGCAATAGTTCTTAAAGCATACTCTTATTACTCAGATGATGACTATACTGACGCAATTCTTACTATTGATGATTTTTTACATCAATTTCCTATAAACAGAAATGCAGCATATATGCACTACATTAAAGGGATGTCTAATTATAACCAGATTATGGATATCGGAAGAGATCAAGAATTCGCTATTGATGCAAAAACAGACTTTGAAATACTAAGTAATTTATTTCCTAATTCAAAATATGCAAATGATGCTAAATGGAAATTAGAATATATCGATAATATACTTGCAGGTAAAGAAATGGACATAGGAAGATTTTATTTGCGTGTTAATAAACCAATTTCATCAGTTAATAGGTTTAGAAATGTTATAGAAAAATATCAAACAAGCATATTTATTCCTGAAGCTCTATACAGACTAGTTGAGGTTTATTATATTTTGGGAGTAAAAGATGAAGCCACTAGATATGCCTCAGTACTAGGTTATAATTATCCCAATAGCATATGGTATCGTAAATCGTATAATATACTTTTAAAGAATGCAAAAGATAGGGATGAGTCTAAATTAAAGAACTTTTTTAAACACTTTTAATCAATGAATCTAGGCGGTCTAAAAGTAGATTTTCAAAAACCGATTCACATTATAGGTATAGGTGGAATTGGTATGAGTGGCTTAGCAAAATTGCTGCATCAGAATAATATTAAAGTCCAAGGCTCTGATATAAATAAAAACACCCAAACAACTGAGTTAAAAAAACTAGGCATTATGGTGTTTACGAATCATAGTGCTGATAATGTTTTAGGTTGCAGTTTAGTGGTGAAATCTTCGGCTATAAAAAATGATAATGTTGAAATTAAAGCATCAAAAAATAAATCTATACCTGTAATCTCCCGTGCAGAGCTGCTCTCTAACATGCTTTTACCTGGCTATAATATATGTATTACTGGAGCACATGGCAAAACTTCAACTACTTCCTTAGTATACTCTGTATTAAAAGCAGCAAACTTTGATCCAACAGTAATATGTGGTGGAATAATCAATTCCATAAACTCCAACGTATTCAAAGGAAGTGGATCAATTAATGTTGTTGAAGCTGATGAATCAGACGGTACTTTTATAGTTTTACCTACTAATATCAGTATCATAACCAATATTGATAGCGAACATTTAGATTACTATGGAAGTCTTCAAAATATTATTAACATTTATAAACTTTTTATCGAAAAAACTTTGTTGAAAGGTTTAGTAATTACCTGCGATGATTGTGAAAATTTAAAAGTAATTAATCAAGATTATTTTGATAATGACAAATATATTTCATACGGGATAGACTCCATAAATTCCGACCTAAGAGCGATAAATTTGCAAATTACTAATGAAGGAATAAAATTTGATATCGTACTGTCAGAAAAATGTCAAAAAATATTATCTCAAAATGTCAATCTAATAAAAGGAATACTTATTAAAAATTATGGCAAACATAATATTCTAAATGCTTTAGCTGGTATTGCAGTATATCTTTTCAAAGGTGGAACAAAAGAATCGCTAAATAAGACGTTGCAATTTAATGAAGGGGTTCAAAGAAGGTTTTCAGCAATAGGCAAAATTAATAAGGTTACATTTATAGATGATTATGCACATCATCCAAATGAAATTAAGGCCACTTTAAGTGTAGCAAGAGAACATTCCAACAAAGGCAAAGGAAAGGTTATAGCCGTTTTTCAACCACATAGATACTCTAGGCTAAAAGAACTATATGAACAATTTTTATCATCATTTGACCAAGCTGATTATGTAATAGTTTTGGATATTTATTCTGCTGGAGAAAGCCCAATTAATGGCATTACATCTGAAGCATTTGTTAAAGATATAAAGAAAAGCACCACCCCTTTTTATTGCAAAAATCAGATTGAAATCAGAAATAAAATTGATGAATTATCTAACCCAGAAAACTATATTATTTTTATGGGAGCAGGTAATATTTCTAATATCGCCAAAGAAATATTTAATGATTTATCCCAAAATCAGAACAAAAATTAAATAAGGTACCACTAAATTTCATAATAAATCGCGATATCTAACACCAAATATATTATTAGAAATTATACTGAAATGTTGTTTTTATTATAATTTAATATAATATCCGTGCTATTATTTATAAAGTAGTAATTTTTTATTTTGAAATGAACACCAGAAAAACACGTTTCACAAAACAAGATTTGATTTCTATTTACAAGGAAATGCTATTGTTACGTCGCTTTGAAGAAAAGGCGGGACAGTTATATGGAATGGGACTTATAGGGGGTTTTTGTCATTTATATATTGGGCAGGAAGCTGTGGCAATAGGTATAATAAAAGCAATAAACTCAGACGACACCATAATTACAAGTTATAGAGACCATGGATTAATGTTGGCTACGGGAGCATGTCCAAAAAGTATTATGGCAGAATTGCTTGGCAGAGCTACAGGTTGTTCAAAAGGTAAGGGTGGGTCGATGCATATGTTTGATTTAGAAAAAGGCTTTTATGGAGGACATGGCATTGTTGGAGCACAAGTATCCCTTGGCACAGGATTGGGCTTTGCACATAAATATAAAGAAAATGATTGTATTTCCGTAACAATTTATGGTGACGGAGCATGCCATCAAGGTCAGGTATATGAGTCATTTAATATGGCTAAACTCTGGGGATTACCTGTCTTATATATTATTGAAAATAATGAATATGCAATGGGCACCTCAGTTGAAAGAGCTTCAAGCATAAAAGATTTATATAAAAAAGGAGAATCCTTCGGTATAGCAGGAAAACAAGTTAATGGAATGGATTTTTTTGAAGTGCACGAAGCGGTTAAAGAAGCCTCAGATTTCATTAGAAAAAATAAAACTCCTTTTTTATTAGAGTTAAAAACCTATAGATATAGAGGCCATTCTATGTCTGATCCAGCTAGATATAGAGCTAAAGATGAGGTTGAAGATTATAAAAAACATCACGACCCTATTATTTCTCTAAAAGAATATATATTGAAAAATAATAAAAATGTGGAAGAGGATTTAAAAAATGTGGAAAAAGATGTTAAGGAAACGGTGAAAGCAAGTGCAGAGTACGCCCAAAATAGTGATGAACCAAGTGCAGAAGAGTTATATGCAGATGTATATAAATAGAATAACTGAAAGTTCATTTAGATGAAAAAAAGAATCGCAACAATATACAATCATCAGAACTGTTTTACGAAGGTATTATCTGATTATATACACATTGGCATTCAATCTGAAAATGTTGAATCGGAAATATACGAAGCAGAGCATATTTGTGAAAATTTACAGTTATTAGATAAAGTTGACTCTATAATATTTGGTACGCCAACTTATTTTGGAAATGTTTCAACTAATATAAAAAAACTTATGGATTCAACTGTTCGTATTTGGGACAATAAAAAATGGAATAACAAGATAGCTGCAGGGTTTACACATTCCTCCGCTTTAAGTGGAGATAAACTAAGTACTTTAATGTCTATATTTATTTTTGCACAACAACATGGTATGGTATGGGCTGGCATTGATTTAAAAAGCAATGAAAAGCCAAAAAATTTTGACGTAAACTTAAATAGACTCGGTAGTTGGATGGGTTTAATGACTGAATCTCCAAATAAAGATGACAATCTAACAATCAACGTTAGCGATATCAAAACAGCTGAATATTTTGGAGCTAGAATAGCTAAGATAACAAAAAATTTTAAATAGATATTATGAAAAAAATTACTATTAGAGAAGCACTTAGAGATGCAATGGCAGAAGAAATGAGGCTTGATAAAAATGTTTTTGTAATGGGAGAAGAGGTTGCAGAATATCAAGGGGCATATAAAGTAACTCAAGGTCTTTTAGATGAATTTGGAGCAAAAAGGGTAATTGACACACCTATCACTGAACACGGATTTGCAGGCATTGGAGTTGGAGCCGCATTTACTGGATTAAAACCAATTGTAGAATTTATGACCTTCAATTTTGCTATGCAGGCTATTGATCAAATTATCAATTCCGCTGCTAAAACTCATTATATGTCTGGAGGATTAATATCCTGCCCAATTGTTTTTAGAGGTCCAAATGGTGCTGCTGCAAGAGTTGGAGCACAGCATTCACAATGTTACGCAAGTTGGTATGGACACGTCCCAGGATTAAAAGTGGTTACTCCATATTCAGCGTCAGATCATAAGGGATTGCTAAAAGCAGCCATACGAGATCCAAATCCAGTGGTATTTCTTGAAAACGAAATGCTATATGGCGATTCTGATAATGTACCAGAAGAGGAATTCATAGAGGAAATTGGCAAGGCAAAAATTGTAAAACATGGAAAAGATGTAACAATTGTAACTTTTTCCATACAAGTGAAATTTGCACTACAGGCCGCAGCTGAATTAAAAAAATATGATATTGATGCTGAAGTAATTGATTTAAGAACAATACGTCCTCTAGATATTGAAACTATTATAAATTCAGTAAAAAAGACTAATCGTATTGTTACTGTCGAAGAGGGTTGGCACTTCTCAGGGATAGGTTCCGAAATATCTGCGCAAGTATCAGAAAAAGCCTTTGATTACCTTGATGCACCAGTAATGAGGGTTACTGCAAAAGATGTGCCTTTGCCATATGCACAAAATTTGGAAAAAATGGCCCTTCCTTCTGTGGATAATATAGTAGAAAAGACCAAAGAAGTTTGTTATAAAAATCAATAAAGACATTCAATTTGTAAAATTAAATAAAAAATTTAATCCATAATGTTCTGCTGCAAATTCTAAAATTGACAAACCCAAAATTATAATTTACTACTTATGTTATTAAGTAGTAGGATAGCGTGGTTTTTAATATATGGACTTACAAGATAATAATGATAATGAAAATTTATCAAAAGAAACATTTTCAGAAGACAATAAATTACCAGTTAATAAATACGCAAGTAAAAAAGTATTGTTAATAGCAGTAGTTTTATTAATTGGAGCACCAATTTTAGGCATCTTATTTTATAAATACAGTCAAGTTAAATCTATCGAAAATGAGGATGCTAATAAAACCACAAAATCAGAAAACCTTTATTATGATCTAAGCCCTATAGTTGTTAACTTAGATACCAATGGTCAGGAAACTAAATTTTTAAAAATTTCTATCACTTTAATGTTTGATAATAATATTGATTTAGAAACTGCTAAAAAATTGGAACCAAGCTTAAGGGATGAGTATTTTGTTTTTTTACGCCAGCTTAGACCTTCTGATGTCACTGGGGCAATAGCACTTTATAGATTAAAGGACAGCCTGTATTTAAGAACAAATAAGGTTATTTATCCTGCAGAAATTAAAGATTTATTGATTCAAGATATACTAATTCAATAATTTGTACATATGGTATTAAGACAAATGGTAAGCACAAATAAGAAAGAGAATTCTACACAAGTTTCTGAGCGCAAAAATGATAAGAATTTCAATTTATTATTAAGTGGAAAGCATGACTCCATTTTGAATTTCCCTCTACTAAATCAAGTATTTGAATTTTTACAACGAGATCTCTCTAAAATTTTAAAAAATTTTTTGAATTGTGATACTAGTGTTGAGCTTAGTGAAAATAAAAATATTGAATTTGAAACAGTTACTAACGCCATTCAATATCCATCCATGATTGGTGTTATAGAAGTTGAAAATAGTGAAGATTCCGACAAATCATTGATAATTTTTGAAAACCAATTTATTTATACAATTTTAGATATTTTATTGGGAGGAGGAGATTATAATTTTAAATTAAAAGTTCAAGCAAGACCTTTTACACAAATAGAAAATGGAGTTATAAAAGATTTTATAAAAATAATGTTAGATTCCATCAATCACTCCTTTGGTAAAGTTTCTAACCTACAGTTTAAATTTAAGAGATTAGAAACTGGCCCAAATTCCATTTTAATAACAAATCCAAACGAGTATTGCAAACTTCTTACAATGAAGATCAACCCTTTAAATAGGGAGGGAGGATTTGTTAAATTATTAATGCCGTATTCAACGTTAAGTCCTTATAAGACAGAATTGAGTAAAATTTCTTTAAAAAGCAAAGATTTAAAAGAAAGGGAAAAATGGTTTCAATATTTTGAAAATATAGTTAATAATTCAAAATTAAATATTAGAGTACAACATACAGAAAAAATACATAGTTTAAAGGATTTATCAAGTATTAAGGTAGGTAGCACAATAATTTTGAATAGAATCAATAATGAAAATTGGGATTTGGTTGTGAATGATTTCAAGGTTTCTGATTGTAAATTAGGTCAAATTAATAATAGAATAGCAATTGAAGTACTTGATCAAATCGATGCTTCTAAATTTTTAGATTAAATATATGGAATTAGTTTTAAATAGTGTTGTACTAATATTGCTTTGCTTGGCTATTGCTTATTGTTGGAAGTTAAACAGAAAAATTCAAGATTTACAAAACAGCAGGGGAGATATTAAGAATTTGATAAAAAGCCTAGATGCATCTATCAACGGCGCTAATAATAACATTGCTGAGTTTAAAGAATTAACAAATAGATCTATTATTGAAATGTCTAATTATATCAAGCAATCCGAAGAATTATCGGGAGATCTTAGCTTTTTAATTGAACGGGCTAATAGTTCAGCTGATTTATTGGAGTTAAAAATCAAGAAAGCATCTGCGTTAAGTAAAAAAACACCTGTTAAAAAAAGCTCTGTATCTAAGAGCCCTAAAAATAAACGTGTTACCACCAAAAAAAAGAATTTAGAAAAATTATAATATACAATGCTTAGATTATTACCATATTTACTTATATTGTTAGTCTGCCTGTTTTTTTCAAAGCTTATGAATGTAATGGAAGAATATGTAGGTATTTTAAATATTCAAGAATCTAAAGCTCAACTTGATAAACCAGATTTAAAAAAAGATGCTCCAAAGAATTTAAATATTGATAAAGATGCCGATACTAAAGGCTTGAAAAAAATTGATGTACCTTCAAATATTCAGAATGATTTTCAATTAAATTCTGAAAAACAATTATTGCAACAACTGAGAAAAAGAAGAAAGGAAATAGAAAGCGATAAGGATAAGCTACCTGCAGAAAAAATGGCTTTAGAATCGATCAAGCAATATATTGATAATAGGCTAGACGTGTTAGAAAATCTTCAAAATAAACTAAAACCACAGTTTAATAATACCAATCAAAATGATGGCAAAAAAATTCAGAAGTTAGTTAAGGTATATGAAAGTATGAAGCCTAAAGAAGCTGCGAAAATTTTTAATGATTTACAAATCGGAGTGCTGGTAGAAATGACCTTAAATATGAAGGAATCACGGCTTGCCGCAATACTTGCAGAAATGAAACCTGAAAAAGCTAGAGAATTAACATCAATTTTGGCAACTCAAAGCAATACGGTAGAATTTGAGTAACAAACGACATGACCTGATTGTTATATAAGGTAAATAATTAGCAATTAATCTTGTGTTAAAACTTAAATTATACTACAATGTCACTTTGATTATTCTTATTAATAGCTGTGCATATGAATAAAAAATTAAACTCGGTCATCAATTACCCAGCATTGTTTGTGATTGTTATATATCCACTCATCTTGGGAGTTGTTGCCACACTGTATGGATTTAGATATGGAATTGGTAAATTTGAAATTATATCAATCATCGCAACTTATTACATTATCAATATATCAGTTGGAGTTGGATTGCATAGGTTATGGTCACATAATGCATTCAAAACTAAAAAGTGGGTAGAAGTTGTTTTAGCATGTTTAACTGCTGGCACTTTACAAGGACCTATATTAGCTTGGGCCTCAGATCATATGTTGCATCATAAATATACCGATCAAGATAAAGATCCTCATTCAGCTCTAAAATATAAAAATAAATTTATAGGGTTTATGTGGTCTCATATGGGCTGGATGATTTTCTCAGATTTAAAGCTTAAGAAAATTGATAAACTAGCTCTTGCAAAATTAGGTAGAAATAGAGTGGTTTTATGGCAATTTAGACATTATTGGAAAATAGCAATATTTATGAATGTGGTGCTACCTGCTATGATCGGTTATTTTATTGGTGGAAATTTAAAGTATATGCTAGGCGCATTTATTTTTATGGGAGTTGGCAGGGCAATACAACAACAAGCAACGTTCTGCGTAAATTCAATAGTACATATGAATATTGGATCAAAAGAATATTATTACGGCACCGCAAGAGATATATGGTGGCTATTCTTTTTATTACTAGGTGAAAATTGGCATAATTTCCATCACGCATTTGCAAATGATTATAGAAATGGTCACAAGTGGTATCATTTAGATATTCATAAATGGGTTATAGCTTTGATGGCTAAAATTGGTTTAGCTAGTGATTTAATTGTAACATCAAAATTAAGAATTGAATCCATGAAAGAGCAAGTAAGAAAAAAAACTATTGCCAACTTGCAAGAAAAAGTAGATTTAATTGAAAAAGCAAGTAAGTATATCCATGCAGCAGCTGCAACTAAATTAAAAATGGCAGAAGAATCAGCCGTGAAATTAGCAGGTGATCTACATGAAAATCTGGATAATGTGGTTGTTAAAGCTAAAGGGATAATGAAGTTTGCTCAGGACCTAAGACTAAGAGACAATATAGAGGAAAATTTAATAATAATTTTATCTAGCAAATATAATGAGTTAAAAAAAGCTGCACGAAAATTAGAAATTAAAGCTGTATCTTTTTAAATGTTTTTTATAAATTCGGGGCATAGCGCAGTCTGGTAGCGCACCTGGTTTGGGACCAGGGGGTCGGGAGTTCAAATCTCTCTGCCCCGACCATATATAATTTTAACTATTTTTGATGACTAAACATATTAAAAAGCCAATTTTTTCTTCCGTATACTACATAACTTTCGCATACCTTTTTACTTTTTTAATTATTATAGCTTTGCAATATAGTAGCTATATAGAACAAATAGCCAGATATCAGCTCCAAGAAGTATCGCAATATGTGAGATCTAAGCTGTCACTTGCAAAACATTATAGCAATGATAATTTTAAACGCATTGAATATATTGATCAACTCAATCTCACTAATAAAAATTTAAAATATAAATTAGATGATAATAAGGCAAGAGAACCATATTTATTAGGAAAAATTTACAAGTATAATAATAAAAATCAAACTATTTCCTTTTATGGAAAAAATAATGAAAAATTAACTATTAAAGACTTGAGTTTTAATCCAACAATTTTAAAATGTTTGGAATATACAGGGGTGTTAAATTTTGGTCACATCTATATAAATGATAAAAAGGATAACAATTACGCCATAGTAACATGCTATGGAAATAAAAAAAATCAACAGGTTTACTTAAGATTACTTAATTTTAACAAACTGCTTAAAAAAATTTCTGCAAAATATGACTTCTTCAAAAATTTGAATATTCTAATTATTAATAAATACAATCAGGTAATTTATGCAAGTTCTAATAAAGATATGCATGACCAAAATTTGAACAACACAGCTTTTCTTAAAGAAGGCTTAGCTATTATGAAAAAATATAAGTATAAATACCATAGCAATATTGAAGGATTTAATTTTAAAAATTATTATAGCCTAACTGCTCTCAAAGATGATAGTTTTAAAATTTTTATAACACAAAAATCTCTTTCAAAATCGCAAAAATTTTATGCATTTTTAAAAACTAATAAATATATATTAATCGCCGAATTTCTAATATTTTTAACAACACTATTAGTCATAATAAAGTGTATATTGTATCCTCTTTATAAAGTTGTTTTTTCAATGAAAAAAATCCTCACTTTAGACGATAAGGGTAATTTAGTTGATAAAAATACTCTTTGGAAATTATCTGTTATTAGTATTATCAAATTATTTAAATCTTACTATTTTAGGCTAAGGGTTAATTATAAAATTATTGATTTAAAATACACATTTATGGAGAAATTCTTAAATAAATTAATTGATAATCATGCAGAAAATAACAGGCACCTATTGCATAATTTCAACACTCCTCTCCATCAAATAAAATTAGCGCTCAAATCTCTAAAAAAGGATACAGAAAAATCTAATAAAAATGATAAAATAATCATTATAGAGAAAGCTCTAGAACACTTTGAGTCAGTTTTTTCTAATAATAACATCTCACAATATACAATTGAACTTAGTGAAGAATATATCGACATAAAAAACGTTATTAACAATGCAGTAAATTCAATTTTTAATGCTGAGATACATAAAAAATTGTCAATTAAGAAAAATTTTACGGCTAATAATACCATGATTCTTGCAGATGAAATATGTTTAGAAACGATAATTTATTTATTGTTTCACAGCTCTAGAAATTTAGTTGATAAGTTAAATTCGGTAACAATAAATATTCAAACAATTTTAACAGGAATTGAGATATCTATTAAATTTAGTGGTAAAAAGATTAAAAAACATAATATAGAAAAATTCATAAATTGCATTGACAATAGATTATACTTAAATCATTTGAGAGAGTATGATACGGATATTTTGATTGTAAATTATTTAATTAATTTATTGAAATTTGATATGATACTAGAAACTGATAACAAGGAATCAATCAAATATGAGATGATTATTCCTAATATAAAACTTAAAAATTAAACCCTTTAATTTACCTCCATATGCAAAATTACGGCTATTCTTATGATAATATTTTACGTATAGTAAATGAGAGTATGGGTAAAAATAGGCTATTTCATGCATGCATTATACACGGGAATCATGGGACAAGAAAGACCCATTTATCTAGTGAAATAGCAAAACAAATTTTGAATTATAACCATAACAATAAGGAGATTTCTAAAAACTTTCACCTACAATCCCCTGATTTACACATAGTCTCCAATGATACTTCTATAATCTCAGTAGATGACGTGAGAGATATTAAAAATTGGATAAAACACACTACCATAAACTCAAAATACAAAGTCGTGGTAGTAGACGACATTGATAGAATGAATAAAAACGCAAGTAACGCTTTTTTAAAAATATTAGAGGAACCTATTGGCAATGCGATATTTATATTAAATACCTCTTATATTAGGTCAATCTCAGATACATTAAGTTCAAGATGTATAAAAATGAGGTTGAATAAAATTAATTTAGAAGACTTTACAAATATTTTAGGCAAATTATGCTGTTCAAAAATTAAGGTTAGTTTTGATACTATATATGAATTATGTCATGGAGATATTAATCTGGCAATAATGCTTATTGAACAAAACCACTTAAACACTCTAATTAAATTTTATGAAGATAAAGTTTATGATAAAGCTATAGAGGTCATATCTGCATTAAACTTAGAGAGTAATATAGATTTGAGAATATTTAAATGCTTTGCCACCATCATGGCATCCAAATTAATAAGAACTAATTTTAGCGAATATGCATTGCCACAAAAAAATGATGACTTATTTATAAACTTAGAGAAAGTACAATACGTTATTGCCAATTTGGAAAATTTAAATAAAAAATACTCTCAACAAATTATCATTAATACATTAAAAAAATGTTTTTGAAGCTAAAAAGGATTTTTATTATAGCTATGGTTTCGCTGGTAACTTTATTGCTTGATCAGGCAAGTAAACAAATGATTTTAGAATTTTTTAATTTAAATAAAATTCACACATATAAAATAAATTATTTTTTAAATTTTGTTGAAATATGGAATAAAGGGATCAGCTTTGGCATTTTTAGTGAATATAACTTATCTCCAATATTATTTATTTGTGTATCCTCTGTTATATTGGTTTTGATGTTGTATTTAATGACTAATATAAATCCGATCATTCAGGGGATGATTGTAGGTGGTGCAATAGGAAATTTAATTGATAGAATCGTATTTGGTCAAGTATTTGATTTTATTGATTTTCACATTTTAGGGTGGCATTATCCCGCGTTTAACCTTGCTGATAGTTTTATTGTAATAAGTGTGATTTTAATTTTGATTGCAGAAATTAATAAGCATCTACTTAATCGGAAGAAAAAATAAAGATCCATCTTAAAACTACTCAGTTATAATTTTAATTCATTATGCCAATTCATTTTAGAAGGCGAAAGTGCTTGAATTAACAAAAAATAATACTATCATGTACATTAAGCAAAGATTAAATTATTTTTGATGAAAAAACCTCATCCACTATCACCTCATTTAACTATTTATAAGCCCCAAATATCATCAGTTCTATCAATTATGCATAGAATTACAGGCTTTGTTATGTTTTTTGGCTTTCTTATAATTCTTTGGACTACAAATATTTATACTTTTAAAAGCAACACACTAGAAGATTTTGGAAATATTTTAGCCTATATCACAAAAAATAAATTTTTTATGTCGGTTGTAATATTATTCAGTTACTGTATTTTTTATCACATGTGTACTGGAATCAGGTATTTATTTTGGGATGCAGGCAAATTAATGGAAATAAAAATGGTAAATTTAACAGGGTGGTTAGCTATCATTCTATCTATTATTTTTACTGGAGTTTTTTGGTATATAATCATTTTATAATTAACTAAGTTATGAGTTTAAAAAATTTAGCTGGCAAGGTAAAGGGACACGGAAGTTCTAAATTTAGTACGTTGCATTTTACCAGGCAAAGATTTACAGCAATCATATTGATACCACTTTTTATTTGGCTGATATTTTGCATAGTAAATCTAATTAAATCTTCCTCTGCTGAGAATGTGATACTTTTCATTTCTCATCCGATGAATTTCACATTAATTGCGATATTTATTTTATTCTTTTTATATCACGGATATTTGGGTATGAATGATATAATGAAAGACTATATAAAGTGCGAGAGTTTGTATAAATTTTTGAATAAAATCTTAATCGCAATTTGTATTTTAACTTGTTTTGTAAGTATTATTAATTTTATTTTTTATCATTTATTATTTAGATATTTTTCGGGTATGAACTAAAATGAAGACAAAATCGTATGATATAATTGAACATAAGTATGATGTTATAGTTGTGGGTGCTGGAGGTGCTGGTTTAAGAGCAACCCTTGGTATGGCAGAGAAGAATTTAAAAACAGCCTGTATTACAAAAGTGTTTCCAACAAGAAGTCACACGGTTGCAGCTCAGGGAGGAATTAGTGCTTCATTAGGTAATATGGGAAAGGATGATTGGCGCTGGCATATGTATGACACTGTTAAAGGTTCTGATTGGTTAGGTGATCAAGATGCCATTGAATATATGTGTAAAAACGCTGCTGAATCTATTATTGAGCTTGAGCATTATGGCGTCCCCTTTTCCAGAACAAAGGAAGGTAAAATTTATCAAAGACCTTTTGGAGGCATGACAACTGAATACGGCAAGGGTGAGCCTGCTCAAAGAACATGTGCCGCAGCTGATAGAACTGGTCATGCTATTCTTCATACTTTGTATCAGCAATGTTTAAAAGCAGATGCAGAATTTTTTGTTGAGTATTTTACTATTGATTTAATTAAAAATGATGCTGGAGAGTTTATAGGAGTTCTTGCATATTCTCTTGAGGAAGGCACAATTCATAAATTTAGTGCAAATTTAGTTGTATTAGCTACTGGTGGTTACGGTAGAGCATATTTTTCTGCAACATCAGCACATACTTGCACAGGAGATGGTGGAGGCATGATTTTGCGCGCTGGTCTATCATTACAAGATATGGAATTTATACAATTTCACCCCACGGGTGTATATGGCGCTGGATGTTTAATAACTGAGGGTGTCAGAGGTGAAGGCGGTTATTTAATTAACAAAGACGGTGAAAGGTTTATGGAGCGATATGCTCCTTCAGTAAAAGATTTGGCCTCAAGGGATGTTGTAAGTAGGGCTATGACTATAGAAATACGTGAAGGTAGAGGCTGTGGAGAAGATGGAGAATATATTCATCTGGTTTTATCACATTTAGATGCTGATATAATTCACAAAAGACTACCTGGCATTTCTGAAACAGCAAAAGTTTTTGCGGGGGTGGATGTAACTAAAGAGCCAATTCCAGTAACACCTACTGTACATTATAATATGGGTGGAATACCAACTAATTTTCATGGAGAAGTTTTATCTAAAAGTGGCAAAAATATGAAAATTGTTCCTGGCTTAATGTCTATTGGTGAAGCTGCTTGTGTATCAGTACATGGTGCAAATAGATTAGGTTCGAATTCACTATTAGATTTGGTCGTGTTTGGTAGAGCAGCAGCAATCAAAGCTTCGGAATTGGTAAAACCTGGACGTGCAAAACCTGATATACCAAATGAATGTGTTGAGAAAATTTTGGATAGATTTGATAAAATTAGATATTCAAAAGGCAATCTACCTACATCAAAAATCAGATTGAATATGCAAAAAACTATGCAAAAGCATGCTGCTGTATTCCGTACAGAAGATTCTCTGAAAGAGGGTGTAGATCATATGCTAGAAGTTTATAATTCGTTCAAAGATATTGGTATTTCCGATAGAAGTATGATTTGGAATAGTGATTTAGTTGAAGCCTTAGAATTGGATAATCTTAGATCTCAAGCACTTACAACTATTTCAGCAGCATACAATAGACAAGAATCAAGAGGTGCACATGCTAGAGAAGATTATCAAGAAAGAGATGATAAAAAATGGATGAAACATACTTTGATAGAATTAAATGAAAAGACAGGTAAAATTAAAATTGATTATAGAGAAGTATCCAAAAAAACACTAACTGATGACGTTAAATTTTTTCCTCCAGTAAAAAGGGTCTATTGATTTTACTATTTATACAAAAAGCATAGATACATGCTAAATTCTGGCACTTGTTATGTAATTTTATTCAATTCTTCATCTAATAGAATCATTCCTTGGATAAACTTTTCTTTTTGATTATCATAATATTTACTTAAAGTAAGAAATTTTGGAAACTCACTATGTATACATACGCTCATAACAATTCTATGCGCATAAATTTCTTTCAATTGTTGTAGCACCTCATAATATTTTTTTTCTAACTTTTGCAAAAAAACTTCATCATAATTTTTACTTTTAAAAAATTTTAATTTTATTGATTTAGATTGAATTGTAGGAGCTCCAAAAATAACTGTATAAAACCACCTCAGTTTAATTCCGCTTCTATGTTGATCACTATCAATAATATTTTTTTTCAAACAAATATCTAAAGACTCAACTGTTAAATTCATTCGACGTTTTACCTGTAACTCAGGTGTCCCCTTATTAATTAGGTGTATTGAATTTTTAGGCCTTCCTCGTTTTTTCCACATATAATCAATTATTGAAATTTTATTAATAATTATGCTAAAAATCTAATAGTGGGAAGTATAAGGCGAATTAAAAAATACACTTTTGAGATATAGTTTATTTTATAAGAGATATATTTAATGGATTATGTAGTGTATAGCTAAAGCAATATATAGTTTAAAAATAACTAAAACAAGATCCTTGAAGTGGACCCTAAAACATAAAATAAACGTTAATTATCTTTTTATACTCCTGCTTCGCTTTTTTATTTTGCAACCAAAACACCCTTTACTAATTAGTAAATAGAATACAGCTGGTTGATATAAATACATGGTTAGTTGCATGCATAACTTATCTGGAACTCCCAAAATTCTAGTTACAATACTACACATTCCATATAAAACTATCCAAAAAGCTATAAACTTAGCTTCTCCTTTAAAACCTTTAGTGCTTTCTAAATAAAAATCTCTAAATGTAAAATACTTTTTGACACTTTTGAATGCAATAAAGCAAAATACAAATTGAATCAAAAATACACAAATTAAAATTGAAGTAACTAATGACACAGTAAGTAAAATAAGAACTGAAATAGCTAATTCAATTCTTAAATTATCTCCATTTTCAGAAAAATATTTTAACATTTTATTTGTAATAAATTGATAAAACTCTTCACTCTCTAATATAATGTAGGAGTATTTAATAAAATAAAGAAACGTAGGTAGCGACATTATTGCAGCAACGTCAACAATTACTTTTACAACAAAAATTATTGCCAACACCATAAAAAAAGAAGCAGTGTATTTTGTATTAAATAATTCTTTAATTTTACTTAACATATTTTCCAAATAAAAATTTTAAATTACCTTGTTACTTTATTAACGTTGTTATATCTCTTGCTGATAAATTTGTCTTCCATGTGAATTTTAGCAAATGAAGTTACCCTAAACATATCTATAATTTCCCCATCATTAGCTTTTTCAATAATAGAGAATCTATATGTACATTATAGTTTACTTCATAACCAGCCATCAATTGATATACTATCTTTTATAGCTATATATATAATCAAAATATTTTGTCTTCTTCCGTATTAATTAAAATGAAAAAAGCCTAGTTTACTGGAATGGCAACGACCTACTCTCCCGTGCCTTAAGACAAAGTACCATTGGCGAAGAAGCTTTTCACTTATGAGTTCGGAATGGTATCAAGTGTTTCGTCTTCTCTATGGTTGCCACACCAATAAACTAGGCTATTAAAATAAGATATTGTTTTTATTCCTTTGGGGTATTTAAACAAAAATTACACTATATACGCACTATGTAATTAGCAAAATTCGATTGTGCTATTAGTACTGGTCAGCTTAATAAATTGCTTTACTTACACTTCCAGCCTATCAACGTGATAGTCTATCACGGCACTATTGGGAAAATTAGTTTCGAGGTGGGTTTCCCGCTTAGATGCTTTCAGCGGTTATCCCTTCTATACTTAGCTACTCAGCATTGCTCCTGGCGGAACAACTGATACACCAGAGGTATATCCAACTTGGTCCTCCCGTACTAAAGTCAGATCCTCTCAATTTTCCTTACACCCACGGCAGATAGGGACCGAACTGTCTCACGACGTTCTGAACCCAGCTCGCGTACCACTTTAATTGGCGAACAGCCAAACCCTTGGGACCTTCTACAGCCCCAGGATGTGATGAGCCGACATCGAGGTGCCAAACAAACTCGTCGATATGGACTCTTGGAGTTTATTAGCCTGTTATCCCCGGAGTACCTTTTATCCGTTGAGTGATGGTCCTTCCACTCAGAACCACCAGATCACTATGACCGACTTTCGTCTCTGCTCGACTTGTCAGTCTCGCAGTCAGGCAAGCTTATGCCATTGCACTCTTAGGGCTGATTTCCGACCAGCTTGAGCTTACCTTCGCACACCTCCG
>Ga0114932_10000494_pt1 | contig 46985 bp, 40 predicted proteins | sample 2SBtaG_2_FD_87286 | JGI IMG/M metagenome (GOLD analysis project Ga0114932, IMG submission 87286) | Deep subsurface microbial communities from Kolumbo volcano to uncover new lineages of life (NeLLi) - 2SBTROV12_ACTIVE470 metaG | ecosystem: Environmental > Aquatic > Marine > Volcanic ...
CTGTTTGGCCATCTAACGCTGGGTCGCGCCCCCGTCGAAAGATCAAAATGACCGCCAGTTCACCCGCTGATACGCAGCCCGCCGTTCGATTGTCGGCCAAAGAAAAAGCCGCCGTTATCGCACGGGTGCTTTTGAATGACGGTCCGCAACCGACCATGAGCGCGCTTGGCATGGACAATATCGAAAAACTGACCCGCACTATGGCCGGACTGACCTACGTGGACCAAAAAACCGTATTGCAGGTGGTGTCGGATTTTCTGGACCGGCTTGAATCGCCGGGTCTTGTGTTCAGCGATGGTCTGAGCGGGGCCATTGCGCTGCTCAAGGACCATTTGGACGACGTGCGTATTCAAAATATGCAGGGTTTCAATTATCTGGCCGACCAGAACCAGGACGGTTTTGCTTCGGCGTTGATGGATCCATGGACCAATGTCGGCAACTTGAAACCTCACGATATTGCCGAACTCGTTGCGCTGGAGAACCCGCGCATTGGCGCAGTTATTCTGGCCAAGCTTGGCGCGGTTCAGGCAGCCGATGTTCTGGCGGCCATGGACGAAACACAGGCGCGCGCCATTTCGCTTGCACTGTCCAAAAGCCGGGCCATTCTACCCGATACCGTCAGCAATATCGGCGCGGGTCTTGCGGGCGGTGCCGAGGACGGCGACAGTGCCGATGCGTTTGACGGTGATCCGGTGGCGCGGCTCGCGGATATTTTGAACTTTGCACCGGCCAGCGTTCGCGACGCCATCATTGCGGCGCTTGACTCCACCGATCCGCCGCTGGTCGAAAAACTGCGCATGTTAATGTTTACATTCGCCGATATCCCCGACCGGATCGAAGTGCGCGACGTGCCCGCAATTGTGCGCGCGGTGGACAACGACGTGCTGATCACCGCACTTGTCGGGGCAAAATCGATGGCACCCGAATCGGCAGAGTTCATATATGCCAACCTGTCCACGCGCCTGTCGGCGCAGCTGCGCGACGACGCCAACGATATCGGCGAGGTAAAACTGCCCGACGCCGAAAAAGCCATGAGCGCGGTCATCGTCACCATTCGCGATCTGGAAAACAATGGTGTGATCAGCCTGATTACCAATGAGGCGCCCCAGACCGGACTCTAAAGCGCAATCCGAAAAGTGGGCACCGGTTTTCGGAATAAATTGCGCGCAAGATCAAAAGGATAGAGCCGCTCCGCTGATTCAGATAAAAAGGATGCGGCTCTAAGGCTGTTCAACCTTGGCCTGACCTCCGGTGAAGGCGTGGCTTACACCGACTGTGCGGAAGGCGCCGGTTCATTTTCCGGCGCGGGAAGTTCCGTCGGACCATAAAGCGCGGGCTGTTCCGCTGGGGGCTGCGTTTCCTCAAACGGATGCAAAATTTCGGCGTCGCTGCCGGTGCGCACCGCGCGGTTGGAATTGATTTGTCCCAACCGGCCCGAAAGCACGGCCTTGCGGTCAAGCGATTCCAGCCTGACCTTCAACAGTGACGTGGTGGGAATCACGACTGTATCCCCCGCCCTTAACCGGTAGGCGCGCGACAACGGCATACTAAGCCGGTACAAAACCGCCTCCAGTCGCAGGGGCGCATGTTCGACAGCCTCGCGCAATCCGCGCGCCCATTCGTTTTCCACAACCGCCTGCGTGCCGTCGCCAACATTTTGGCGCGCCACCGCCGCTTTGGGCAGCGCCAGCGTCATTGCGCCTTTGGCGTCGCCACTGTCAAACCCCAAATCAAACCGCAGGCAATCGTACGTAACGTCCGGCAGGTTAAAGCGCAAAACCTTGGGTTCGATACTGTGATAGGCGTGCACGAAGACCGGCAGATCGCTGCCCGGTGATTTTACGCCGTAGTCGTTGCTGAGCGCGCGAAACAACTCGTCTATGACCGATTTACACAATGCGGCGTCAATATAGGTAGCCGGACGCAACGGCGCCGGTTGGCCTTCGCCCACGGCACCGGTCTGGAACTCGACCAGAGTATTCACCAGCGCCCCGTCGAGCAGGCAAAGCGCCTCTCCGTCGAAACCTTCGGCAGTGCAGACGGAAATCAGTCCGGGGTCGGGTGCCTGCGCCAAAACACCGGCCAGATCGATGTCACGGCGTTCAATTCCAAGCGACTGCATTTCGAGTCCAAACAGCGCGCGTCCGATTTTTGCCAAAGCGATTTCCAAGGCGTCATTCAACGGATCAACCGGAGCACTGCCCGTCGTCTGCGCCCGACCGACGATTTTTCGCAATGTAGTATTGTCCAAATTCACGTGCGCCGCCTGACCGCCAGCAAGATTTACCGCCCCCCCGTGCATAGCGGTAATCCGATTACCAATTGGTTATCGGCGGGACACGCAGCGGAATAACAGGAACCGCATGCGCCTAATGATTTGCAAAACCGCCTGACGCGCTGGCAAATTTGACTTCAGACAGTGTCAGGTGATTCAGTTCAACCGCGTAATGCTACAGCAAAGAGGTTGTCGTCTTGGTGCGGTCGAGAAGACTCGAACTTCCACTCCGGTTAAGGAACAGCGACCTCAACGCTGCGCGTCTACCAATTCCGCCACGACCGCACATGAACCTTGGTTCGGGCGCTCTATAGACCGCGAAATTACGCTTGTGAAGGGCGAAACACCGTCAAACGACCCCAGTCGCATTTGCCGGTGTCCGCTGGTGCGTAAACTTTGACGAGCGGGCTATTCGCTGACGTTAAACACCGGCAACGTGCTGCCGCCACCCGCCGATTGCGAGCCAACGACCCGCCCGCTGGCGACGCGCAGCAGCTCGACCCGGTCGTTCTGACCCGGAGCAAAAGCCGCGGTGGCGCCACCTTCCAGCGCATCCAATGCCGCCGCGAACCACTCAAACGCCAGATCGGCGCGGCGCGCGGCACCGATGCCCTGCAGCAGATGATGACCCAGAAGTTCACCGTATACCCTGTCGCCAAGCGCAAACAGCAAAAGCGCCGAGCCGACGGCAACATCCATGTCGTCCGTGCTGTACCCGACCGAAAGACAAATTTTAGCTGTCCCTGCAAGCTGCGACGGCGTCATGCCGGTTTGCACCACGAACCCCGATACGCCGTCGTTGACTTCGCGCATCGGGCTAAGCGACAGCGCCGCCACATGTTCCTGCAGCGCCGGGCCGAATGCCTGACATTGCTGGGCGATTTGTTGCGGCGTGGCACCGCTGACCTGCGCCATCAACTCCTCGCCTGTGGAAATCGCATAGCTGCGCGCCAGACAAAACTGTTCGTTCAGCGCAAAATTGGCATCGACCAGCGTTGAGGCACTGGTGTAGCCGCCATTGGCGCTGGTGGTCAGAGCGACCTGATTGCAGTGCGACGCCAGCGACGGTGCGCTCTCTGCGTCAAAAAATGTCGGCAGCGTCGAATCCGTAGACGCGGTCGTGGTTTCCGTGCTGGTGCTGGCCACCACCTGTGCGCTGGCACCGGTAATTTCGGCACGGTAAGATTTCAACAGTCCGCGCCGTCCGTCGGGGCTGTTGGCGATGATTTGACTGACTTCAGCGCCACCCAGCTGTCCACGCCTGTAAGACGTCACAAGTATATCGCGCTCGAAAGGAGTCAACGCACCGGTCGCCGCGAACCCCATGTAAACCTGAAAGTTGCCGATGGCCGCACGGGAACGCCGCCCGAGCTGCCCGTCAACGGCACCTACCGGAAACAGAAAATAGTTAAGCGACGCCTGAATATCGCGCGCGCCCTGCGTCGAACGGATCACAGTACGGCGCTTCTTTTTTTGGTTTTTCTGAACTTCAGAGCCGATCAATCCGCCGATGATGGCACCGGCAACAAAATCGCCGGCGTCGGCCAGAACCGGCGTCGCGGGGCCGAAGGCCAGGGTGAATGCAGTCAGGGCTGATATCGCGATTTTCATTGTGGTTGTTTCCTTTATGTCAATAAATAGGCCGCGATCGCGCGGAAATCCGGTTGAGCCGCGCAATAATAATGGTTCGCTTAGCGCGCTAAGTTTAGCATGATTCGCAAAACATGGATAGATATACAGAGAAGACCTTTGATCATGGTTGAATGGCAGACGACAAAGGGGCTAACCGATTACGTCGGCGCAGTTTCGCTTATGGAGGCGCGGGTGGATGCGATCCTGCAAGGGCAGGCCGACGAATTGGTCTGGTTGCTTGAACACCCGCCGATTTACACTGCCGGAACCAGCGCCAGGACGTCGGACCTGATTGACCCCGATCGGTTCCCGGTGATCAAAACCGGGCGCGGCGGCCAGTACACTTATCACGGCCCCGGCCAAAGGGTGGTTTACGTGATGCTGGATCTGAACCGCCGGGGGCGTGACCTGCGCGCCTATGTGCGTCAATTGGAAAACTGGATCATTGCTGCGCTTGACCAATTCGGCGTGCAAGGAGAAACCCGCAGCGGGCGCGTTGGCATCTGGGTCTCGCGACCCGACCCTCTGACGGGAAAGTCGAGCGACAGCAAAATTGCCGCGATTGGAGTGCGCCTGCGCAAGTGGGTGGCATTTCACGGTTGTTCGATCAACGTAGACCCTGAATTGGCCCATTTTGACGGTATCGTGCCCTGCGGTATTGCCGACCACGGCGTGACGTCGCTGCGGGATTTGGGCCTGACAACAACCACCTGTGAAGTGGACGCCGCGCTCAGGAATAGTTTTGGCACCGTTTTTGAATAGGTGTTCGTGAGAGAATCCGGCCCGGCGGACTGCACCTGCGACAAGTTACACGCTGGAAGTCCGACGTTTAAGCGCCCCTGCGGCATCTGTAACGGTTGAGCCTGACGCCGCCTTTGTTTAGGACGCTCACAGAAATGACGACCATATCTTATGGATTCGTAAAAAACTGATTGACGTGCAGGAGTACACCAATGGCCGACGCCGACGCGCACCACGATGAACACGCGCCAAAGGGCTTTTTCACCCGCTGGTTTATGTCCACCAACCATAAAGACATCGGGATTCTGTATTTGTTTACGGCCGGTGCGCTTGGTTTCGTGTCAGTTGTGTTTACGATTTACATGCGTCTGGAGCTAATGGATCCGGGTGTGCAGTACATGTGCATGGAAGGCGCGCGCTTTGTCGCAGACGCGGGCGCGGAATGCACACCGAACGGGCATCTGTGGAATGTGATGATCACCGGCCACGGCATCCTGATGATGTTTTTCGTGGTGATTCCGGCGCTGTTTGGCGGCTTTGGCAATTACTTCATGCCTCTGATGATCGGCGCACCTGACATGGCGTTCCCCCGGATGAACAACCTGTCGTACTGGATGTACGTAGCCGGTTCATCGCTGGCAGTCCTTTCGCTGATCACGCCGGGTGGCAACGGGCAGTTGGGCTCGGGGATCGGCTGGGTGCTGTATGCGCCATTGTCCACGACCGAATCGGGCATGTCTACCGACTTCGCCATTTTCGCGGTCCACCTGTCCGGTGCCAGCTCGATCCTGGGCGCAATCAACATGATCACCACGTTTCTGAACATGCGCGCCCCGGGCATGACCCTGCACAAGACCCCGTTGTTTGCGTGGTCGATTTTTGTCACCGCCTTTCTGATCCTGCTTAGCTTGCCGGTTTTGGCCGGTGCCATCACCATGCTGCTGACGGATCGTAATTTTGGCACCACCTTCTTTGACGCCAGTGGTGGAGGTGATCCGATCCTGTATCAGCACCTGCTGTGGTTTTTTGGTCATCCCGAGGTCTACATGATCATCGTACCGGGATTTGGTATCATCAGCCACGTCATTTCGACCTTCAGCAAAAAGCCGATATTTGGCTACCTGCCCATGGTGTATGCCATGGTCGCTATCGGTGCGCTGGGTTTTGTCGTTTGGGCGCACCACATGTATACGGTTGGCCTGAGCCTGACCCAGCAATCCTATTTCATGCTGGCCACCATGGTGATTGCGGTGCCTACGGGCATCAAGATATTCAGCTGGATCGCCACGATGTGGGGCGGTTCAATTGAACTGAAAACACCTATGCTGTGGGCATTTGGCTTTCTGTTTCTGTTCACGGTCGGTGGCGTAACCGGCATCGTGCTAAGCCAGGCCGGCATCGACCGTGCCATGCACGACACCTATTACGTGGTGGCGCATTTTCATTACGTGATGAGCCTTGGCGCGGTATTTTGCATATTCGCCGGTATTTACTACTGGATTGGCAAAATGTCGGGACGTCAATATCCCGAATGGGCAGGTAAACTGCATTTCTGGATGATGTTCATCGGGGCCAACGTCACCTTTTTCCCGCAGCATTTTCTAGGTCGGCAGGGCATGCCGCGCCGGTACATTGATTATCCCGAGGCCTTTGCCTATTGGAACAAAATATCGTCCTACGGTGCGTTTTTGACTTTTGCGTCATTCGTGTTTTTCATTGGCGTGGTGTTTTACACCATCAAATGGGGCAAGAAAGTCACCAGCAATTCATATTGGGGTGAGCACGCCGAGACGCTGGAATGGACGTTGCCGTGCCCGCCGCCCGAGCATACATTCGAAACATTGCCAACACCTGATCAGTGGGAACGGCAACATCACTGAGCGCCGTGGCGCAAGCCGCTGGATCCGCAAGGGTATCAGGTTCTGATGCCGTAAGCTGGGCCAGTCCTGACAACGCCAGAATGCCGGGGTGCTGGGCCAAGGCCCGGAACGCGCACTTTAAGACGCACTGAGCCGCGACTTGATCACGCCACCGGCTTTGGAGAAATCCATCTGGCTGGCGTATTTGGATTTGAGCGCACCCATCACCCGGCCCATGTCACGAATGGATTGCGCGCCCACCGCGTCAATTGCAGCGCCGATCGCGGCCTCTACTTCTGCGTCATCCAACTGGCGTGGCAAAAATTCGCGAATGACTTCTATCTCTTCGCGCTCTTTGTCCGCCGAATCGAGTCGACCAGCCTCTTCGTAGGCCTGGACACTGTCCTGACGTTGCTTGATCATTTTGCTAAAGATCAACAATATGTCGTCGTCCGACACGCCTTCGGACTGCCCTTGACCGCGCGCGGCGATGTCGTTGTCCTTGATCGCGGCGGAAATAAGCCGCAGTGTCGACAGGCGCAACGGGTCTTTGGCTTTCATGGCCTGCTTCAGGTTGGTGTTGATGCGTTCACGCATGATATTGCCCTTCAAGTCACCCAACTCCCCCACGGATCGGATGTGCAAGTTTACCGTGCCGGACCCAGCCTGACAAGCCAAGACATTCAACGTAAGCTACTGTTTAATAACTGTTTTTCAATTTATAGTTTTACTTGACCGGGGGACGATCAAACCGTAGGGTCCGCCGAATTTAGCTTGTATTACAGTGCTTGGAAACGGCGATGACAACTGCGCAAACCGAATTGGAAAAGCCCGCAAATCCAACCGGTTGCATTGTACTGGCCGACGGCAGCACATTTTACGGTGTCGGGTTTGGGGCGGTCGGAACGATGAGCGCCGAACTGTGTTTCAATACGGCGATGACCGGCTATCAGGAGATTATGACCGACCCGTCTTATGCGGGTCAGGTGATTACTTTTACGTTCCCGCACATCGGCAACACCGGGACCACCCCCGAAGACGACGAGACCACCAATCCGGTCGCGCGCGGCATGATCGTGCGCTGGGTTCCAACCAGACCGTCGAATTGGCGCAGCGCAGGTGACCTGCCGGCATGGCTGCGCACCAATGGCCGGATCGGTATCGGCGGCATCGACACGCGGCGGTTGACCCGCGCCATTCGCCAGCAGGGTGCACCGCACGTGGCCATTGCCCATGATCCCGACGGTAGGTTCGACGTCCCTGCACTTTTGTTGAAAGCCCGCGAATTTTCCGGCCTTACAGGACAGGATCTTGCCAGAGACGTGTCCTGCACACAATCTTACCGCTGGGACGAAATGCGCTGGGCATGGCCCGAAGGTTTTAGCAACCGAACCGAACCGGGGCATCGGGTCGTGGCTCTGGACTACGGAGCCAAACGCAATATTCTACGATGTCTGGCCTCGGCCGGATGCGACGTGACCGTACTGCCGGCCACGTCCTCTGCTGACGAGGTTATGGCGCAGCGGCCCGAAGGCGTGTTTCTGTCAAACGGTCCGGGTGATCCTGAAGCCACCGGTACCTACGCAGTGCCGATGATCCAAACCCTGTTAAACGACACCGATTTGCCGATTTTCGGCATCTGCCTTGGCCACCAGATGCTGGCGCTGGCGCTTGGCGCGCGTACGCTCAAGATGAACCACGGCCACCACGGTGCCAACCATCCGGTAAAAGAACTGGAAACCGGCAAAGTTGAAATTACCTCAATGAACCACGGTTTCGCCGTGGACGGCGCCTCTTTGCCAAAGGGCGTGGTGGAAACGCATGTATCGCTTTTTGACGGTTCCAACTGTGGCATAAGAGTCAAGGGCCGACCGGTATTTTCGGTTCAGCAACACCCCGAAGCCAGCCCCGGCCCGCAGGACAGCTATTACTTGTTTGAACGTTTTGTAAACGCAATGGCCAAGGTCGCGTAATATTTCGGATTGTTAAGTCGCTGTTAACCATCCTCGCCAAAATTGAAGCGGATGAAACAGCACGGTCGAATTCATATGCCCGTCACGCGGACGTCTGCATTGTCATTGCACGCACCGAAGACGTTGGCTTTACCAACAGGAAGTCCGACCCGCATCGGCGAAATACTATTGCGCGACGGGGTGATAAAACCGGGCGACCTCGTCCGGGCGCTTGCATTGCAGCAACGTGAAAACGCGCCGTTGGGCGCGATATTGCGTCAACAGAACAAGCTTTCGACCCCGGTATTATTGGAAACGCTTGCGCGGCAGTGGGGCACCCGCTGCGTTGATCTCAATAAAGAGCGTCCCGATCCCGCGCTATTACAGCTGCTGGATCCTGAGCTTTGCCTCAGGCACAATCTGATCCCGTGGAAAAAAGCCGGCGACACGATTACTTTTGCCACATCTGCGCCGCATCGATTCGCGCAGGCCATGGCACAAATTTTGCCGCGCGCAACCGTGGCAGAAATGGTCGTCGCGCCATCCGCCGCCATTCACCGCCATCTCAACAGCCTGCACGGCAGTTATTTTTCTGCCAAGGCCAACACACTGTGCCCCGCCGTCTATTCGTGCCGGACATGGGCGGGAACGCAGCAACGCAAGTTGCTTCTGGCGGGACTCATTGCCCTTTTTTTCGCGGCGGCGAGTTATCCGGCAGCGGCAACCTGGATCGTAACGATCTGGGTTTTTTTTAATCTGGTCGTCATGTCGGCGCTGCGTCTGGCCGCGCTGTGGGAGCGGATAACCAGCCTTTCGCGCACCCAGGCAATTTCCGTGAAACCCGCATCGGTCGCCCGCCTGCCCAGCGTGTCGATCCTTGTGCCGCTCTACAAGGAAGACGTGGTATTACCTCAACTGATTACGCGATTAAAAAATTGCGACTACCCGAAGGAGCTGTTGGAGATCTGCTTGATTCTCGAGGCCAACGACGGTGTAACGCGCCGTGCGGCGGCCTGCCTGTACCTGCCAAAATGGATGCGGATCATCGAAGTTCCGGTTTCAAAACTCCAAACCAAACCGCGTGCCATGAATTACGCGCTCGGTTTTTGTAAAGGCGAAATTATCGGCATATATGATGCCGAAGACGCGCCCGACGTCGATCAAATCTACCGGATCGTCAATCATTTCCGGAATTCTGGTCCCGACGTGGCGTGCGTGCAGGGTTATCTGGATTTTTATAACGCCCGACAAAACTGGCTGTCGCGTTGTTTCACCATCGAATATGCCATTTGGTTTCGGGTGATACTGCACGGTTTGCAACGCCTTGGTCTGCCCGTACCGCTGGGTGGCACAACAGTTTTTTTTCGCCGAAACGCACTAGAAAATCTTGGCGCATGGGACGCGCACAACGTCACCGAGGACGCCGATCTGGGGATGCGGCTGGCGCGGCTTGGGTACCGTTGCGAATTTGTGCCCACCGTGACTTATGAGGAAGCCAACTGCCTTCTCGTGCCCTGGATCAAACAGCGGTCGCGCTGGCTCAAGGGGTACGCCATGACGTGGGCCACCCATATGCGCAACCCATTGGCGTTGTGGCGCGATTTGGGACCACTGCGATTTCTGGGCTTTCAGATTCTGCTGTTCGGCACGCTGTCCACCTTTATGTTGGCACCGGTTGTGTGGTCGTTATGGTGGCAAATGCTGGGCGGCACATTGCCCTTTGTCCCGCTGTTGCCAGACGGCGTGTGGCATGCGCTGGCCTGGGCCTTCATCGCGTCAGAAGTAATCCTGATTGGCCTTGGTCTCTTCGCCACTTCGGGGCCTGCGCACCGCCATTTATGGGTGTTCGTGCCACTGATGATTTTCTACTGGCCGTTGGCGACTATCGCCTTTTTCAAGGCGGTTTATGAAATCGTAGTCAGGCCGTTTTACTGGGATAAAACCGCGCACGGTTAAGACGCAATTCGAAAACCGGGTCCACTTACACGCGATCAGTTCAGGTGTTCACCTCGCCCGCGCCGATTTTCAGCCGGGTTTCGTAAGCGTGCGACAGGTGCTTTTTCAGCGCCAGCGTTGCCGCCGCACCGTCGCGGGCATCCACCGCATTCACGATGGCCTGATGCTCGTCAAGGGCAGCATCACCGCGCCCGTCTGCCGCCAGCGACGTCGACGACAGCAACGCCATCGACCGGTGCACCAGTTCCAGTTGCCCGATCAGATACCGGTTGTGGCTGGCCAGATGCAGCTGATGGTGAAACCGGCGGTTGGACTGTGCCAGACGGTCGGGTTCTTTTACCAGCGCCCGGTCGGCGGCAATCATATCGTAAAGCACGCGCACCTCTTCCGGCGCGGCGTGCCGCGCGGCAAGCTGCGCTGCCAGCCCTTCCAGTTCGGCGCGCACAGCGTAAAGCTCGGCCAGTTGATTGTGATCAAGCGAGGCCACGATCAGGCTGCGCCCTTTGCGCACCAGCAGCGCCTGCGTTTCAAGCCGCTGCAACGCCTCGCGCACCGGCGTGCGCGACACGCCAAACCGATCGGCCAAATCGCTTTCCACCAGCCGGTCACCGGGGCTGTAAACGCCAGTATCAATGGCTTGCAGGATCAGCGAATAGGCGTCTTTCTGGCCGGGATTGATCTGGGGCATCGGCTGGCTTTCCACGCGGCATTAAATTCCAAAACTAACCCCGTTAACCCCGCGCGATCAAGCGCCTTGCACGCGACATTGACGCGGCATAAATTGCTGCAATGCCGCGCACTGATTTCAGCCACGTCCGCCATTGGGTCTTTGACCTGGACAACACACTATACCACCCCAGCGCGCGTTTGTTCGACCAGATCGAGATCAAAATGACCCGCTATGTCATGGATGCCATTGACGTGGACCATGCAACCGCCAACCAATTGCGCGATCAGTACTGGCGGCAGTATGGCACCACGCTGGCGGGTCTGATGCGCGAACACGGGATCGACCCTGTCCCCTACATGAACGAAGTCCACAACATTTCGCTTGATCACTTGGAAAAGGATGAGGTGCTGCGTCAACGAATCAAGGCACTGCCCGGTCGCAAGATCATCTATACCAACGGCCCGCAAATCCACGCCGAACGCGTGACGGCAGCGCGGGGGTTGAGCGGCATTTTTGACGCCGTTTACGGAGTGGAACACGCCGATTACGACCCCAAACCCGAACGCGCCGCTTTTGACCGGGTATTCGCACTGGACGGGCTAAAACCCAAAAGCGCCGCGATGTTCGAAGACGAAGCCCGTAATCTGCGCGTACCCCACGAGCTGGGCATGCAAACCGTTCTGGTGGCGCCCAACGCCAAAGCGGGTTATTACATCGATCACCACACAGACGATCTATCGCGGTTTTTGTCTGCGCTGGTGTGACGACGCGCACGACTAAGGATGCCAACAAAAAATGCCCGAACCCGACTGCGATATCCTGATTTCCGGCGGCGGTGTGGCCGGCCTTGCGGCAGCCTGCGCATTTGGTCAGGCCGGGTTTTCGACTGTCTGCGTCGACCCCAACCCACCGATCACTGACGAAAACCATGCACAGGCCGATTTGCGCACGACCGCATTCCTGCAACCCGCGCGTAATTTGTTTGAACGGATCGGAGTGTGGCACCTGCTTGCGCCCCACGCTACGGCGCTGCGCACTATGCGGATTGTCGACGCGGGCGGTAAGACTACCACCGCGCGCGAAACCGCCGATTTTGTCGCCGACGATATTTCCGACACCGCCTTTGGCTGGAACCTGCCCAATTGGATCCTGCGCCGCGAGATGCTGGCGTTCATCGGCCACAGCAGCAACATCAATTTTTTGCCGGGCGTTGCGACACAAAAACTGGTGACCCGCTCGGCGCAGGCGCGGGTATCACTGGACAACGGCACAACCATCGCTACGCGTCTGCTCGTTGCGGCGGACGGGCGAAATTCGATGATCCGGCAACACCTTGGCATTGCCGCGAATACGTGGCGCTACGGGCAAAAAGCGCTGGCTTTTATGGTTACGCACACTGCGCCGCACAACAATATTTCCACCGAAGTGCACCGCAACGGCGGGCCGTTCACGCTGGTCCCCATGTCCGATTTGAATGGTAAACCGCGCTCGGCGGTCGTTTGGATGGATCGCGGGCCGGAAATCTGTGCACTGGCCGACCTCCCGGTCAGTACGTTCAACGGCGCGTTGAATGCCAGAGCAGCCGGACAAGGCGGTGTGCTGACGCTGGCGGGCCGCCGCTCGGTCTGGCCGATCATCAGCCAGCACGCACAAAGCCTGATTGCGCAGCGCACGGTGCTGATTGCCGAGGCCGCCCATGTCGTGCCGCCCATTGGTGCGCAGGGCCTGAACATGAGCATAGCCGACATCAGGACCCTGCTCGACCTGGCCACAGCCTCCCCGCAAGACCTGGGCGCGCCTCAGATGCTGGGGCGTTATCAGCGCGCGCGCATGCCCGATATACTGGCGCGGCTGACGGGCATCGACGTGCTGAACCGCGCTGCCATGGCAAATGCCCCTGCGCTGCGCGATATGCGCCGCCTGGGTCTCAAAACTCTGCACGGGATCGCGCCCTTGCGCAAAACGCTGATGCGCGCGGGATTGGGATTACGCTAAAATACTTTGCTGAGCGCCGCTTCAAGCCGCGCGGTTGCGGCGTCGACATCGTGCAGTTTTTCCAACCCAAACAGACCTAGACGGAACGTCCTGTAACTGGCGGGTTCGTCGCACATCAACGGCACACCGGCCGCTATCTGCACGCCTTGGGCCGCGAATTTCTTGCCGTTCTGGATATCAGGATCATCGGTATAGCTGACCACAACGCCGGGCGCTTCAAAGCCTTTCGCGGCGACCGACTTGATACCCCGGTCCTGCAAAACCCCGCGAATGCGCCGCCCCAGTGCCCATTGTTCGCTTTTCAGTTTTTCAAAACCATAATCACGCGATTCCAGCATCACATCGCGAAATTGCCGCAGCGCGTCGGTGGGCATGGTGGCGTGATAGGCGTGACCACCGGACTCGTAGGCCTCCATGATTGCGCGCCATTTTTTCAGATCCATTGCAAAGCTGGTCGATGTGGTCTCATCCAGCCGTGCCACAGCGGCGGCGCTCATCATCACCAGACCCGCGCTTGGCGATGCGCTCCAGCCTTTTTGCGGCGCGGATATCAGCACGTCGACGCCGCGTGCACGCATATCGACCCAGATGGTGCCCGAAGCAATGCAATCAAGTACAAATAGCCCACCGACGTCGTGGGTGGCCTGCGCCACGGCCTGCAAATAATCATCGGGAAGAATAATACCCGACGATGTTTCCACGTGCGGCGCGAACACAACATCGGGGCGCTCGGATTTTATGGTAGCGATGACCTCGTGAATCGGCGCGGGTGCAAATGGCGAATCAACCGCGTTGCCCATCTGACGGGCCTTCATCACGATTTCGGACGCCGGGATCGAACCGGCTTCAAAAATCTGGGTCCAGCGGTACGAAAACCAGCCGTTGCGCAGGGTCAGCGCCTTTTTGCCCGTTGCGAACTGCCGCGCCACCGCTTCCATGGCATAAGTCCCTCCCCCGGGCACAACGGCGACAGCATCGGCATTGTAAACGTCGTCCAGAACAGACGAAATATCACGCATGACAGTTTGAAATTTTTGCGACATGTGATTGAGCGAACGGTCGGTGAAAACCACCGAAAATTCAAGCAATCCGTCGGGGTCCACATCGGGTAATAGCGCTGACATATCGGTCTCCTGCGGCTGCGTACGCGAACTGTGCCAACTGGTAACAGAAACCATTGGAATTATAAGTGCAAGAGGGTATGAGGAAAGCGTAATCACTAAAAAAATACGCAATTTTAAGCGGGGAACGCAATGTCAGACCATACCATTCTTATCGTCGGCGGGGGTGCCGCTGGAATTTCCTGCGCGGCCAGCCTGCGCAAACGCAACCGTGCACTGGACATTGCAATTATCGAACCGGCGGCAAACCACTATTACCAGCCCGGCTGGACCATGGTCGGTGGTGGCATTTTCCAAAAACAGCAAACCGAAAAGTCCATGACGGCGGTGTGGCCCAAAGGCGTGACGCGCATCACCGGCGCGGTAAAAACATTCGCGCCCAAAAAGAACGAAGTGACCTTGGAAAACGGCGACACGGTGTCCTATGATTACCTGATCGCGGCTCCGGGTCTGAAATTGAACTGGGGCGCCGTCAAAGGGCTGGAAGACGCGCTGGGCAAAAACGGCGTGACCTCGAATTACCGTTACGATCTTGCGCCCTATACGTGGGAGCTGGTGCAGAATACCAAATCGGGCGTGGCGCTGTTCACCCAACCAGCCATGCCGATCAAATGCGCCGGCGCGCCACAAAAAGCCATGTATCTGTCGTGCGACCACTGGTTGCGCAGCGGTGCGCTCAAAGACATCAACGTGACATTTCTGGCCGCGACGCCGGGCCTGTTCGGGGTGGCCGCCTACGTACCGCCGCTGATGAAATACATCGAAAAATACAACGTTGAACTGGCGTTTACCACCAACCTGACTGCCGTAGACGGGGCCAAGAAAATCGCCACGTTTGAGGTCAAGGACGCCGAAGGCAACGCCACCAGTGTCGACCGACCCTACGACATGCTGCACGTCACCCCACCACAATGTGCGCTTGATTTCGTGGCCAAAAGCCCGCTGGCCAACGATGCGGGCTGGATCGATGTGGATCAGCACACGTTGCAGCACACAAAATTCCTCAACGTGTTCTCGCTGGGCGACGCCTGTTCGACCCCCAACGCAAAAACCGCCGCCGCGGTACGCAAGCAAGCGCCGATCGTGGCCGAGAATATTTTGGCGGTCATGGCGGGCCGCACACCGGTCATGTCTTACGACGGCTATGGGTCCTGCCCGCTTACGGTGGAAAACGGCAAGATCATTCTGGCGGAATTCGGCTACGGCGGCAAACTGCTGCCGACATTTCCTCTGGACAGCACGAAACCGCGCCGCAGCGCATGGTTTCTGAAGAAATCCATCCTGCCCTATGTCTATTGGAACGGTATGTTGAAGGGCAAGGAATGGCTGGTGGCACCCAAAGCCGGATAAAAAACCCGGGCCGGGTCAGCCAATCGGTCCTGCCCGTCTTTCTTCGCTTAGCAGAACATCGGTTCAAATTACATCAAAACGGGTGGTACTCGTGAAAAGCGGGGCTTCGTTTATCATAGCAATTGACGGAACTTCAGTGTAATCGCCGTCGATGGCCATTCTCTCTTCACATGGACAGTTGACGATCGACGGCCATCTCGTTGAGTTGTCGCATCTGAATGCATTCCGTGCGGACATACCGGGAAAAGGTAGGAACGGCCAAAATCTAAGGTTAGTCGTACAGTTCTCTACACATGTGTTCTCTGAAAGAACCACACAGGGTCGACGACGTGACGTCCAGGACCATAGTGGCGTGTGGCGCACGTTTTGTCATAATCGCTACTCTGTGTCGCTGCTTTTACCAAAAATCATTGGAAATGCCGTTGCCGGGGACGTTTACACGACAATTTCGCGCGACTTTAATAAAGGCTCAAACCTGATTTTGATTGAAACGGTTGGCGGCGAATGTTGGGCGGTGTTCTTTTGTTTCGAACCGCTTTTGGAAGGCGTAGTTTTGTCGGTCCTCAGTATTTATCCCAAAACGGGAAACATCCAAGGCAATGCAAAGCGCAACAAGATCAGCTATTTTGCACGAAAGTGTCTCTTTAATGGAGTCCGGATACCCTAAAAACAAAAGGCCCAATCACCTTGATTGAGCCTTTTGCGAATTTGAGTCGTGCCTTACCGTTGGTATACACGGCCAGCGTGGGCGCACATGACGCCGGAAGCAACGCAGCCGGACGCCTGCAAGCAACTTAGGTTTATTGAGTGTATTTGTCAAGGAATTTGGCCTGCACCAAGTTGCCGGTTTGCAATTCAACTGGTTTGACTTGGCAGGCTCCCTTTACACTTTGCATCCAAACTAAAGACAATCAATATAGTTCGGCATAGCCAGACGATACTACGAATTTCGGCTAGACTGCACCAAAAGATTTTCTCTTATCCCACAGGCCCTGCCCGTCTTTCTTCGCTTAGCAGCACGTTCGATTCGACGTTACCCACGCCGGGCAGCGTCATGATGCGGCGACGCAGAACGCGTTCAAAATCCGGCAAATCACGCGCCACCACGCGCACGCGGTAATCGTACAGCCCCAATACATGCTGAACCAGCTGCACCTCCGGAATGGCGCAGATCGCGCGTTCAAAATCATCCAGCGACACGCGGCCCCGTGTGGCCAGTTTGATGCCCAGAAAGACAGTGACCTCAAAGCCGAGCGTCGCGTTGTCAAGCCGCAAACGCGTACCCTTGATCACACCGCTATCGCGCAGGCGTCTGATCCGCCGCCACGTCGCCGGTTGTGACAGGTTCAAACGCCGCCCCAACGCACCGGCGCTCAGCCGTCCGTCAACGCTTAGCGCGCGCAGAATGCGCCGGTCGGTATCATCCAGATCGATCACAGGGGCAGGCTTTCAGAGCGCTTCACGTCGGCGACCAACATCAGTGCTTCGATGTCGTTGATATGTGGCAGCTTCAGTATGCGGTTACGGTATATTTCCTGATAATGCGCCATGTCATGGGCAAGCACGTTCAGCCGCACATCGACGCGGCCCAAAAAAGTCTGGATTTCGTGGATCTCGGGAATGGCGCGGGCCGCTGTCAGAAACGTATCAAACGCGTCCGGCCGGGTTTTATCAAGTGTGACACGCAGCGATACTTCGACCGCGTAGCCAAGTGCGCGCCAATCAATTTCGACGCTAAATCCCTTTATGACACCGTGCCGTTTTAGTTTGCCGATCCGCCGATTTGCCGCTGCTGGTGTCAAGGCGGAGCGCGCCGCAATCGTCGTCAAATCCAGTGCGTCGCCGCCCTGCATATGTCGCAACAATCGACGATCCGATTCATCCGGCTTAAACATGAAAAGATCGTATTTTTTCCAATATAAACATGATTATCTTCATTTTTGTAGCAAATACTCGATTTCAGACGTCACTTTACGCGATAACTGTATTAGGGTCCAGCCAATTCAACCTGCATCAAAGGACACAACATGCGCGTATATTACGACCGCGATTGCGACATTAACCTGATCAAGGACATGAACGTAGCCATCCTTGGTTACGGCAGTCAGGGCCACGCTCACGCGTTAAACCTGCGGGATTCCGGCGCCAAGAACGTGGTGGTGGCGCTTCGTGAAGGCTCGGCATCCGCTGCCAAAGCCGAAGGTGAGGGCCTCAAGGTCATGGGCATCGCCGAGGCCGCCAAGTGGTGCGACCTGATCATGTTCACCATGCCCGATGAATTGCAGGCCGACACTTACAAGAAATATGTGCACGACAATCTGCGCGACGGTGCCGCCATGGCATTTGCGCACGGGCTCAACATCCATTTCGATCTGATCACGCCCAAAAAAGGCGTCGACATCATCATGATGGCCCCCAAAGGCCCCGGCCACACCGTTCGCGGTGAATTCGTCAAGGGCGGCGGCGTGCCCTGCCTTGTGGCGGTCGAAAACGACGCCTCGGGCAAGGCCATGGAAATCGGCCTGTCTTATTGCTCGGCCATTGGCGGCGGGCGCTCGGGCATCATCGAAACCAACTTCAGGCAGGAATGCGAAACCGACCTGTTCGGCGAACAGGCCGTGCTGTGTGGCGGCCTGGTCGAACTGATCCGCATGGGCTTTGAAACGCTGGTCGAAGCGGGCTACGAGCCCGAAATGGCCTATTTTGAGTGCCTGCACGAGGTCAAGCTGATCGTTGATCTGATCTATGAGGGCGGTATCGCCAACATGAACTATTCGATCTCAAACACTGCGGAGTACGGTGAATATGTTTCCGGCCCGCGGGTTCTGCCTTACGCTGAAACCAAGGCGCGGATGAAGGCGATACTGGCGGACATCCAGAACGGCAAATTCGTGCGCGATTTCATGCAGGAAAACGCCGTTGGCCAGCCCCATTTCAAAGCCACACGGCGGATCAACGACGAACACCAGATCGAAAAAGTCGGCGAGACCCTGCGCGGCATGATGCCGTGGATTTCGGCAGGTCGCATGGTGGACAAGGACAAGAACTGATTGCGCGCGGCGCGCGATCACCCCGGACACCGATCCGGGGCCTCAAAAACAAAGCCCCGCCGTTTGAAACGACAGCGGGGCAGTCCGTTACCGCGCGGTCGCGCGGAATTTTTCCATCAGATATGGCCCCGAGCGCACAGGCGGGTAAAGCGGTTCCTCACCCTGCCCCAGCATCCCCGGTAAAACCGATATCTCGGCGTGCCAACTGGGCTGGTGAAAAAACGCCAGTGAATTGCGCGCACCGCCCACACCATCATTCACCACGCGGTGCAGCGTGGACACCCAGCGATCATTGGTCCAGCGCGCCATCAAATCACCGATATTGATGATGAACGCGCCGCTTATTGGTGGAATTTCCTGCCAATTACCATCAGCCATCTTGATTTCCAGACCTACTGACCCGGCTTGCGGCAAAAGGATCGTCAGCGAACCGTAATCGCTGTGCGCCCCGGCGCGTAACTGCCCGGGCTGTGGCGAAAAAATTTGCGCAGGATAATGCAACGCCCGCAGCGCCGAGACCGGGTTGTCCAGCGCAGCGTCAAAATGATCCGCCGGCAGCTCCAGCGCCGCTGCAAATGCGCGCATGATCCGCGCGGCAAGGTCTTCCATGGCTGAGTAGTACGCCTGCCAAGCGCCACGAAATCCCGGCAGATGCGCGGGCCAGATCGTCGGCGCATAACAGAACGCCAGCGCGTCCGGATTGTTTTCGTCTGGCGGGACCGTCAACGGCCCGCCATTGAAGCTTTCTTTCAGATCGGGCGGCGTGTGCACACCTTTGGAGGCCGCCAATGCTTCGCTGCCACTGCGCAGATACCCATATGGATACCCGGCGTACGGCGCGGCCGATTTTTGCTTTTCGTCGATATTCTGCGCGAAAAAAATGCCGGTCTGCTCTTGTATCCGCGCAATGGTGTCGGCACTTACACCGTGATTGGTCAGGGCCAGAAATCCGGTTTTGCGACAGTGCGCATCCAGCGTTTTCGACAGATCCGCGCGTAACCCGGGTGGCGCGGCCTCAAAAGCCGCAAGGTCAAGCGTCGGAAAATCCGCGTTCATGGCTGGCTCCACAGATGCTGCCGCCAAGCGTTGCCCGCACAGCCGGGGCTGTCAAGTCGCCCGCGCTGTCAGTCGCCGCTAAATCCGGTTTGAATAAGGCCGCCGTCGATCGCGCCCACCACGTCGTCAACCATGGACCCGGCACCAAAAGTCACGACCGCCATGGTGGCAACGGTGATACTGACGGCAAACGCCGTCAACACAACCCAGTCGACGGTCACGGCGCCCCGTTCGTCGCCGATGTAATCGTGAATATAACTCATTGCATTTCCTTTGCACGCAAGCAGTCTGGACGTCTGCATATCCGTTCGCTCACCGTTTTGTCCGACCAGACCATGCACCCGCGGTCCGGCCCGGATTTGTCACCAATGCGGCACGATCGCGGCTTTTTGATCAAATGCTGTGCAAAACCCGCCAAAAGCGCTGCGCGTGGCCCAACTCTAACGTAGTGGACTCAATCTCGAATTCATCCGCACTGTCCGGGGATTGTTCGACAGGGTGGAACTGCCGTAGGACTGAGGCGCGACATTTGCGATCCCGCTTGCCCCTTGTCACCGCAAAATGCTCTAATGCCACCCAAACCAAAAACCAAGAATCGGCCGAGCATGAGCCCCAATGACCTTTTGAATCCGACTGCCGCCAGCGCCGTCAGTTCCTACACCGCCGATGACATCGAGGTGCTAGAGGGGCTGGAGCCGGTGCGCAAACGGCCGGGTATGTATATCGGCGGCACCGACGAACGGGCGCTGCACCATCTGGTCGCCGAAGTGCTGGACAATTCCATGGACGAGGCAGTGGCCGGTCACGCCAACCGCATAGAGGTCGAGCTAAACGCGGATTTTTCGGTGACGGTGTCAGACAATGGCCGCGGCATCCCTGTAGACCCGCATCCGAAATTCCCCGATAAATCGGCGCTGGAGGTCATCCTGTGCACGCTGCATGCGGGCGGCAAATTCAGCGGCAAGGCCTACCAGACCAGCGGCGGTCTGCACGGTGTGGGCGTCTCCGTGGTGAATGCACTGTCGGATTTTCTGCGCGTCGAAGTGGCGCGCGACCGTCAGCTTTTCGCACAGGAATTTTCTCGCGGTCTGCCGCAGGGTGGTTTGCTAAAACTGGGGGCCGCCCCGAACCGGCGCGGCACCAGGGTGACATTCCGGGCGGATGCGCAAATTTTTGGCGACAGCCTGCGCCTAAAGGCGGCGCGGCTGCACAAAATGGCGCGCTCCAAGGCCTATTTGTTTTCCGGCGTTGAAATCCGCTGGAAATGCGCGCCGGAATGTCTGATGTCCGGCGACGAAACACCCCTCAACGCGCGGTTTCATTTCCCCGGCGGTCTGGCCGATTATCTGGGCGAGCAACTGCTGGGTTCGGCCACCTATTCCGAGCGCCCGTTTGCCGGGCGCGTGGAATTTGCCGAGAAATTTGGCGCGGGGCAAACGGGGTCGGTTGAATGGGCGATCAACTGGACGCCGTCGCGCGACGCCTTCATGCAAAGCTATTGCAACACCATTCCCACACCCGAGGGTGGCACCCACGAAGGCGGGTTCTGGGCGGCGGTGCTAAAAGGCATCCGTGCCTATGGCGAGCTGGTGAATAACCGCAAAGCCGCCAGCATCACCCGCGACGACATGATGTCCGGCGGTTGCGCCATGGTCAGTTGCTTTATTTCCGAACCCGAATTTGTCGGCCAGACCAAGGACCGCCTTGCCACGGTCGAAGCGGCGCGATTGGTGGAAAATTCGGTGCGCGACCATTTCGATAACTGGCTGGCGTCGGACACCAAATCGGCAGGTGCCATCCTTGATTATCTGGTGCTGCGGGCCGAGGAACGGCTGCGGCGGCGGGCCGAAAAAGAAACCGCGCGCAAATCCGCCACCAAAAAGCTGCGCCTGCCGGGCAAGCTGACCGATTGTTCCGACAACGCCCGCGAAGGGACGGAGCTGTTCATCGTCGAAGGCGACAGCGCCGGGGGGTCGGCCAAAATGGCCCGCGACCGCAAGACTCAGGCGCTGCTGCCGCTGCGCGGTAAAATCCTCAACGTGCTGGGGGCGGCGGGTGGCAAGATTTCCACCAACAACGAAATCAGCGATCTGTGTCAGGCGCTTGGCGTGGGCATGGGCAGCAAATTTAACGTGGAAGACCTGCGTTATGACAAAGTGATCATCATGACCGACGCGGACGTGGACGGCGCCCATATCGCCGCGTTACTTATGACGTTTTTCTTCACCCAGATGCGCCCGCTGATCGATGCCGGCCATTTATACATGGCCTGCCCGCCGCTGTTTCGGCTGACGCAAGGGGCGACGCGGGTCTATTGTGTGGACGAGACCGAGCGGGATATGTGGCTGGCCAAAGGGCTGGGCGGCAAGGGCAAGATCGACATTTCACGCTTTAAGGGGCTTGGTGAAATGGACGCCAAGGACCTGAAAGACACCACCATGAACGTCACCACCCGCAAGCTGATCCGCGTGTCGATTGACGAAGACGAACCGGGCGAAACCCGCGACCTGGTCGAACGGCTGATGGGCAAAAAACCCGAGTTAAGGTTCCAGTATATTCAGGAAAATGCCCGGTTTGTGGAAGAGTTGGATGTTTGAGGGGGGGGTGAAAGTTGAAGGATATCTACATCGGGAATACCGACCAACGTTGGTTTGAATTCTGCAAATACAAATCACCGTTGTCGGAGGTCAATTTTTGGCAACCTTCTCGCCAACATTTCAAGGCAATTGACGAAGGTGGAATATTCTTTTTTCGCCGAAAAGCGCCAATAAACAAAATTGCTGGCTTTGGGATCCTCGCGAGCAGCGGAACAATTTCAATTGGTCAGGCATGGCGAGATTTAGGAATATCAAATGGCGTCAACGACGAAGAGCATTTTATTGAACTTATTCGAAAATACAGAAAAGGAAAAATCACAGACGAATTTTCTCAAATTGGATTTAAGATATTGATAAATCCAGTTTTCTTGGATGAGAGAGACTGGTTCGATCTACCTAAAGACTGGTCAAAAAACATTGTAACCGGAAAATCTTACTCTGTTAATTCCTCTGCCGGTCTCAGATTGGTCCAGAAATTTCAACGTCTAAACACTTCTGCCAATGAATTTGAGAACGACAAGTATAGTTTTGAGGGTCTTGCTGAAGCGCCTTTTGCTGGTTTCAGTCACACATCCGCCAAACAAAAAATCCGAATGGGTCAAAATGCCTTTAGAGTTTCTGTGCTTACGGCATATGAATGCACATGCGCTGTAACCGGAACTTCAGTCGAAAGCGCTCTCGAGGCCGCACATATACTAAAATTCGCTAACCACCCTGATCATTCAATCAACAACGGGATTTTGTTACGAAAAGATATTCATGCTCTATTTGACAGGTTTCTTTTAACAATTACAGAGGATTACAAGATATCTGTCAACCACCGGTTGAGGGAGCTTTACCCAGATTCAGCTGAGTATTTGAGTTTAGACGGTAAACTTATTTCTCTTCCAAAAGAGAAAATCAAATACCCATCAAAAAACAAAATTTTAAAGCGAAATATTGAACATGCGTTGGGTGGGTCATTTTACCCACCGCTCCCAGCCGGTCCGCCAAAAGGTGGGTGAAATCACCCAACCAGCGCCAAATCCTTTTCTTCCAAACCACGGACAGCGCCCGGCCTGGGGGGCAGCGAAGCGCCCTCCGTGGGGAGGTCGGGCGCTGTCCGGGCCAAATGCCCGGACGGGTGTTTGGCCCGGTGTCGTTTCAACAAACGTAGGGTGGGTGATTTCACCCACCATTCCCAACCCGGCCGCCAAACCGGTGGGTGAAATCACCCACCCTACAAAACCTAAACCGCGCAACATTTGCAAAATCCACCCTGTTAACCTAAGTTAACAAAACGTTAACAAAGGGTTAATTTTGCACCGGTTCATCACCCTGCTGCTGTTGCTTGTGCTGCCGCTTGCGGCGGCGGCTCAGTCTTTGATCGATACCCCCTACAAGCGCCATTATTTTGGTCGCGGCTGGGTCGACAGCGACCGGGATTGTCTGAACACCCGCCACGAACTGCTGCTGGCCAAATCGGTCGACACAACGCCGGTCCTGACCAAAAACCACTGCCGCGTGCTGCGCGGTAAATGGTACGACCCGTTTGACGACAAAACCGTGTTTGACGCGTCCCACCTTGATATCGACCACATCATCCCGCTGAAATGGGCGTGGGAGCACGGCGCCGATCATTGGACCCGCGATCAGCGTAAACAATTCGCCAACGACCTGCGGTTCATTATCGCTGTGTCAGGAAGCCTGAACCGCTCTAAAGGCGCCAAAGCGCCCACGGAATGGATGCCGCCCAATGCCAGTTACCATTGCACTTACGTGACGATCTTTTACCGCGCTATTCTGGTCTATGACTTTTCCATTACCGATGCAGAGCGCCGCGCCCTGAAAGAGCTGCGCAGCACCAGTTGCAACCGCGATCTGGCGTTCAATCAATAGCAATCGTAGGCTGGGTGAAATCGCCCACCTTTCCCAACATTTGCTGCTGTCGGTGATTGCCTTGCAATTGCCGGACGGTCTGCAGGGCGCTGTGCGGACAAAAGGGTCGAACAGGGGTTTTTGGCGATGCTTGCGCCATCATCGCGTGGGTTACCACCGGTTTCAAAATACATATATTAACCCCTTGCTAACCTCATTTCGTATATGTATATTAAATGTACGAATGGGACGAAGCCAAGCGACAGGTAAATTTCGCGAAACACGGCGTGGATTTTGCCGATCTTGAACGGTTTATCTGGCAGCCGGGCCGTATTCGGGAAGACAAGCGTATCCAGTACGGCGAACAGAGATTTATTGTTGATGGTCATATCGCCGGGCGGCAATTTGTACTGGTTTTCGCCAAACGAAATCTAAAAATTCGGGTCATAAGCCTGCGAAAGGCCAACCCCCGGGAGCAGAGGAATTATGAGCAGTCGCAAAAGCTATATTGACGAAAACGGCGATGCCCTTGAGCTGGACGAACAATGGTTCCGCGAGGCCAAACCGGTCACCGAATTCCCCGAACTGGTAGAAATCCTGCAACGTCACGGCAAACTGGGCCGTCCGCCGCTGCCGGAAAGCGAGCGGAAACAGAGGGTTACCATGTATCTCGATCGCGACGTGATTGCGGTATTGAAAAAGGACGGGCGCGGGTGGCAGACCCGGGCGAACCAAAAACTGCGCAGCGCGCTGGGGTTGTGACTGCGCGCTCTTTCAATCCGCCCCGCCTGTGCTAACCTGCGCCAATGACGCGCCTGTTGCTTCTCCTTCCCCTTCTGCTGCTCGCTTGCGCGCGTCCGCTTACACCGTCCGAAGCTGCATTCGCCAAAAACTTGCTCGGCGATGACCTGCAGACCCAAAGCATCCGCCTTGCCCCGTTCACCGCGCTTACCACGATCAGCCAACGCCGTCCGCCACGCCCGCGTGTTGCGTGCCGCGAACGCATCTGGCCGGCACCAACCGTCACCAAAGGCACCGTCGAAACATTCACCGCCGCGTTCGTGACGTTCAACCGGCTCAACATCGCAGACACGCTGTTTGAGCCCGATTACCTGCCCGCCTTTCCCGATCAACTGTCACTACCCGCCGCCATGTTCATCGGTCACGAACTTACCCACGTCTGGCAATGGCAGAATCGCGCGACCACGGGGTACAGTCCGCTCAAGGCCGCCGGTGAACACAGGCCCGGCACTGACCCCTATCTGCTTGATCTGGCCAGCAATCCGGCGTTTCTTGACTTTCCGTTCGAGCAACAGGCGTCAATCGTCGAGGAATTTATTTGCTGCACGGCGCTTGACCCCAAGGGCGGGCGCACCGCGCGGCTACGCGATATGTTGCGGCCGTTTTTCCCCGCCGATGCGCTGGCAGGTCGACTGGAAAATGTGGCGATCAGCGTGCCTTGGCAGGGTGTGAAGCGGCGCGGAATTTGTAGTTAAGCGCCACCAAACCGCGCATTCAGCCACTCGATGAAATCGTCGGTGATGGCGTCGCGGTTGACCTCGTTCAGACACTCGTGGCGCGTGTCCGCAGGCACGCTGACGGTCACGTCGCTCAGACCCGCGGCTTTCAGCCGTGCGCCCAGCCTGACCATGTGCTTGCCCTTACCCGTACAGGGATCGGCACCGCCGCCCAACAGGTGCACCGGCAGCTTGTCCGCCAATGCCTTCAGGTTTTTATCGTCGGCGGCGGTGCCGATCGCCCCGGTCAAATCCTGCCACAGGCTGATGCTGATCAGAAAACCGCACAGCGGGTCGTTGATGTATTTGTCAACCTCGTCAGTATCGCGCGACAGCCAGTCAAAATCGGTGCGGTTGGGTTTGAATGCTTTGTTCCACGCAGCAAAAGTCACGATTATGGCCAGCCAACTGGCCGCTGATTTGCCTTTGACGCGTTTCTCGGCACCCAGCAGAAACCTGAAAAATTTCAGCAGCCCGCCGCCCTCGGCGCCGTTGTTCCAGCTGGCCAGCCCATCCACAAGATCGGGATGGCGCAGCGCAAAATTAAGCGCAATCGTTGCGCCCATCGAGTGACCAAAACACACTAGCGGAACACCCGGAAAGTCGCCCCTGACGGAGGTATTCACCGCTGTTACGTCCTGCATTACCTTGTCAAACCCGTCGGTGTCCGCATAGCGCCCCAGCACGGCGTCGGGCGCGCGGGTCAGACCGTGGCCGCGGTGGTCGTGGGCGACGGCGACGTAACCGTTTTTCACCAGCGCGCGGGCAAAGCGTTCATAGCGCTGCGCGTGTTCGGACATGCCATGGTTGATGTGTACGATCGCTTTTGGCGCGCCTTTGGGGCGCAGCGTCAGCACATGCAGGTCAGCACCTGATGGGCTGAGAAGTCGACTGCTTTGGAAATGGGCCATGCGGCGCGATCCTTGTGGTGGCAATGGTCAATTTATGCACAGTGCGCGCGCACAAACAATGGTCGGTTTCACCTATTTCGAACCCGCCAATACGACGCTTGCGAGCGCATGAATTGCAGGCTAAGCACACTGCGAATTAGCGTGGTCGCGGGGATGTCACACGGTGCTGTCTTTGTTGTTTTTCGGTTTTGTCGTCGGGGTCTCGCACGCGTTCGAGGCCGACCATCTGGCAGCGGTATCGGCGCTGGTCAGTGGAAAATCGGGATGGCGAACAATTTTGTGGCGCGGGTCGCAGTGGGGTCTGGGCCACGCGGTGACGCTATTTGCCGTCACGGCGCTGGCACTGGCAACCGGTCGGCACCTTAGCGCGCAACTCGCCAGTGGATTGGAACTGATCGTCGGGGTGACGCTGATATATCTGGGTATCCACGTGATGGTGCGCCTGCGCCGCGACCACGTACATATCCACACACACAAACACAGCGACGGGCGGCGTCACGTGCATTTCCACCGCCACGATACCGACAGTGTGCACAGCAGGCACAGCCACGATCACCACGATACGACCCCGCTGCAAAGCCTTGCAGTGGGCATGGTGCACGGGCTGGCCGGCTCGGCGGCGCTAATCGTGTTTACCGCCACCCAGATCAGCACACCACAACTTGCGCTGGGGTATGTGGCACTGTTCGGGCTGGGATCTCTGGCCGGTATGGTTGCGGTCTCGGCAGCGATGGCACTGCCGCTGGTCTATTCGGCCCGCGTCCTTGGCCGCGCCAACCGCGCTTTGCAATGGATGATTTCGCTGGCAACGCTGGCGCTTGGCGCTTTGATGGCCACGACCATGGCGCTGCAATTGGTGGGCTAACATATTTCGCCCTAATTTTTGCGAAAATACTAATACCGCTGATCGGGCAAAACCGCTTGGTTTGCAGTTCGCCATCAACCTGTTCCACCGGACTACAGGCTCAAATCCGCCGCGCGGATTTAGGGTCAGGACCGCCGCCCAAAAACCGACCGCAAGTCGGGCTTTTGGCGGGCACAACTGCACTATTATTCAAGCGTCTCTGCCAATTCTTCCAACCTGAGCCACTCGTCCTCGGCCTCGGTCAAAGATGCGCGTCGCGCCACCAGCGCCGCGCCGGCCCTGGCAAATTTGTCCGGGGATTTGGTGAACAGGTCCGGATCACCCAAAAGCGTCTCAAGCTGGGCAACTTCACCGGCCAGACGCGCAATTTCTGCCGGCAGCGCCGCCAGGGCGCGCGCGTCGCGATAACTTAACCGTGCCCGCTGGTGCGCCCGCGCCGGACCACCTTCTCTGATGGTTTTGGACGCGGATTTAACCGCCTGCGCCGGTTTGACAACCGGCTCATTCGCGCTGCGTTGCGCGCGGTAATCGCTCCAGCCACCGGCGTAGACCGTGGCCTGCCCGTCGCCCTCCATCGCCACCGTGGTCGTGGCCACGCGATCGATAAAATCGCGGTCGTGGCTCACCAGAAGCACTGTGCCATCGAAACCGTCAAGCGCCTCCTGCAACAAATCGAGCGTCTCCACATCCAGATCATTGGTGGGTTCGTCAAGCACCAGCAGATTGCTGTCGCGCGCCATCAGCCGCGCCAGCAGTAACCGCGCCTTTTCACCGCCCGACAATGCCCGCACCGGCGCGCGTGCCTGGCTTTCGTCAAACAGAAATTCCTTCAGATACCCGACCACGTGCCGCGCCTGCCCGCGCACCATGATCTGATCGTTTTTGCCCGACACGCCCAGCTCTCGGTCCAGCGTCAGACTGTCCCAAAGACTGACATCGGGATCAAGCGCCGTACGGTTCTGGTCGAACACCACCGGCAACAGGTTGACCCCCAAACGTACCGTACCGCTGTCGGGCTGGCGCGCACCCGTCAGAATGTCGATCAGCGTGGTTTTCCCGACCCCGTTAGGTCCGACCACGGCCACGCGGTCACCGCGCATGACTTTGAGCGAGAAAGCCCTGACGATGTCGATGCCGTCAAATCCGTGGTTGATCGCGCTGGCCTCTATCACCAGTTTGCCCGATTGGCTGCCCGCCTCAAGCTGTAATCCTGCCGCCCCTTGTCGTTTAATCTGATCGGCTCGCTGCTGGCGCAAATCGGCCAGTCGCCGCACGCGGCCCTGATTGCGTTTGCGCCGCGCTGAAATCCCCTCGACCGCCCAACGCCCTTCGGATTTAATCAGACGGTTGAGCTTGTGCCGAGTCAGGTCCTCTTCGGCAAACACCGTGTCGCGCCAGCCTTCAAAAGCGTCAAACCCCTTGTCCTGACGGCGCAACCGACCACGATCGACCCATAGCGTGGCACGGGTGAGCGCGCGCAAAAACGCCCGGTCGTGCGAGATAAGCAAAAATGCCTTTTTGGTGCCTGCGAGGTGGTTTTCCAGCCAGTTGATCGCGGCGATATCCAGATGGTTGGTCGGCTCATCCAGCAACATCAGATCGGGGTCTTCGGCGATGATCCGTGCCAGCGCCGCGCGGCGACGCTCGCCGCCCGAGGCCGTTTCGGGGGTTTGATCCGCTGCAAAATTCAAGCCGGTGGCGGCTTTGTCAACGCGGTATTGCTCGGACGCCCCCAACGTTGCTGACGTGTAGTCGCCCAAAGTCGCAAAGCCGGCAAAATCAGGATCCTGTTCCATATACCCGACGCTCAGGCCCGGGCCAAGAACACAGCTGCCGCCATCGGGATGTGTCAGGCCCGCCATGATTTTCATCAAGGTGGATTTACCCGACCCGTTGCGCCCGACCAGCGCCATGCGATCACCCGGGTGCACCGTCAGGTCAACCCCGCTTAGTATCGGGTCACCACCGTAGGTCAGGGCGATGTCAGAAAGCGTCAAAAGCGGGTATCTGGCCATGGCGCGCAGCTAAGGCGCGCGGCGTTGGCCGTCAATATCCAGCTGCGATTTAAGTCGCGGGCATGCCGGTTTCCACCAGAGTCGCCCAGTAAGAACAGCCCGCAGGGATGGCTTCGTCATCAAAATTATAACCCGGATGATGGCACATCGGCGTATCCCCGTTGCCAACCAGAATATATGCACCCGGACGTTCGTTCAGCATATAGGCGAAATCCTCGGCCCCCATGATCGCCGCCGCGTCGGCCCTGACGCGCGCCGCACCGGCAACTTTGGTCGCGACCTCGACGGCAAATTCGGTTTGCTTTTGCGCGTTCTCCATCACCGGATAGCCGCGCTGATAATCAATTTTGGCGGTGGCCCCAAATGTTTCAGCCACGTTTTGCACCACTCTTTTGATGGTCGCTTCGGCCATGTCCTGCACGCCGCTATCCATTGTGCGCACCGTGCCCCGGAGCTGCACATGCTGCGGGATAACATTATAGGCGTCGCTTTCGGTGCGAAAACTGGTGATTGAAATCACCAGCGATTTCAGCGGGTCAGCGTTGCGCGACACCACTGACTGCATCGCCACAACCATGTGTGCACCAACCAATGTTGTATCGATCGCTTCTTGCGGTTTGGCGGCGTGCCCGCCCTTGCCTTCGATATCAATGGTAAACTGATCTGCCGCCGCAAAAAACGCACCGGGACGAATAGCGAAATCGCCGACCGGATGGCCGGGCATATTGTGCATGCCGTAGACTTCCTGAATGCCAAAATCGTCCATCAGCCCGTCTTCGCACATCGCCAGCCCTCCGGCACCGCCTTCCTCGGCGGGTTGGAAAATCACCACCGCTGTGCCGTCGAAATTGCGCGTTTCCGCCAGATACTTTGCCGCCCCCAAAAGCATCGCGGTGTGCCCGTCGTGTCCGCAGGCGTGCATCTTGCCCTTAATCTTGGATGCATAGTCTACCCCCGTGGCCTCGTAAATCGGCAGCGCATCCATGTCGGCCCGCAACCCCATGACTTTGCCGGACTTATCGGTTTTTCCCTTGATCACGCCAACCACCCCGGTACGTCCGATTCCGGTTTTCACACTATCGCAGCCAAATGCGCGCAAACGCTCTTCCACCAGTTTTGAAGTCCGGTGCGTGTCGTACAAAAGTTCGGGATTTTCGTGTAAATCGCGCCGCCACGCGGTGATTTCGGCGTGCAGGTCGGCAAATCGGTTGATCAGGGGCATGGCATAGTCTCCTAGGTGCTGAGATGGGATATCAGGCGGTCTACAAAGGCAGCGCCGGCTTTGAATTGATCAATACTGATAAATTCGTCGGGCTGGTGCGCCTGTTCGATCGAGCCGGGGCCGCAGACCACCACCGAATAGCCGCGTTCCTGAAACTGCCCTCCTTCGGTGCCGTAGGACACCACATGGGTGCCATTGTCGCCGGTCAGCGCGCGCACCAGCGTTTCCGACGCGCCGTCGGTTTCGGGTTTCAAAGCCGGGTTGGCCATGCGCGGCGTGACCACGATCTTGGCTTCGGGGCGGATTTCTTGGATTTCGGCTTGGATTTCACGTACATAATCCATGTATTTCGCATACCAGTCCTGCGCATCCTGCGAGGCCGGGCAGCGGATGTCGGTTGAGAAAGTGCAGTCTTTGGCGGTGATATTTCCCGCTGTGCCGCCTTGCAGCACACCGACGTGCAGCGTGGTAAACGGTGGTTCGAACATAGCGTCGATATCGTTGGGTGTGGCGGCCATGTTTTCCATCGTGCGCAAGCGCAGCCATTCGATAAGGCGCGCCGCCGTCATCGTCGCCGATACGCCCCTGTGCATCAGTGATGAATGGACCTCAAAACCATGCACATGGGTTTCCATGCCAACCGCGCCTTTGTGCGCGGTGACCACATTCATCATCGATGGTTCACCAACAATCACCGCCGCCGCTTTGGGCAGGTGCTCGCGCATTTTGTCGATCATGAAAGGTGCGCCGATACAGCCGACTTCTTCGTCATACGACATGGCGATCTGAATCGGGCGTTTCAGGTTCGCGCTTTGCATCGCGGGCACCGCTGCCAGTGCCAGCGCGTCAAACCCTTTCATGTCGCAAGTGCCGCGACCATACAATTTGCCGTCGCGCTCCTCCACCGTAAAGGGATCGCTGCTCCAGTTCTGGCCGTCCACGGGTACAACGTCGGTGTGGCCTGACAGAATGACACCGCCGTCCACCTGCGGGCCGATATGCGCGTACAGGTTGGCCTTTTGGCCGGTTTCGTCAAAAACGCGATGCGATTTGACCCCATGCGACATCAGGTAGTCTGCGATAAAATCGATAATCGGCAGGTTGCTCGCGCTGGATACACTGGGAAATGACACCAGCTTTTCAAGCATTTCCCGAGGGTTAAGCTCCAGCCCCATAATTTTCCCCGAATTTGGATACTGGCAGATTGTGCCAGCCGCTCGCGAACGTCAAGCGCCTGCGCGGGTCAACTTTCGCTGACGCCACGAAAGTTGATCAATTGGTTAAATCCATGTTGCCGCTTGCGGTTTTTCGTGCTTACCTGCGACATAATGAACAGATTTCGCGCCGGGACTGCTTTGGTGCGCAAACGATGGACATGAATCTGGGGGGGTTGCCTATGGCCGACGGGCCGATCGAAAACACTGCACCAATTCTGGATGTCACTGATCTGAAAACCGTGTTCGCGACGCGCGGCGGTGATGTCCACGCAGTCAATTCGGTCAGTTTCACGTTGGCTCCGGGTGAATTGCTGGGCGTCGTCGGCGAAAGCGGGTCGGGCAAATCGGTCACTATGATGTCGCTGATCGGACTTTTGCCCATGCCGCCCGCCGAAATCCGTTCCGGCAAGGTGATGTTCGAGGGACACGATATTCTGGCCATGTCAGAGACCGAACTGCGCGACATTCGCGGCGCGAGAATCGGTTTCGTGTTTCAGGATCCGATGACGTCGCTCAATCCGGTATTCACCGTGGGATTTCAACTGACCGAACCCTTGCGCAAGCATATGGGTCTGGCCAAACGCGAAGCCCGCCTGCGCGCTGCTGAATTATTGGAACTGGTTGGCATTCCCGATGCCGCGTCGCGGCTTAAGGATTATCCGCACCAGTTTTCCGGCGGTATGCGCCAGCGCGTGATGATCGCCATCGCGCTGGCATGTGATCCCAAAGTGCTGATCGCCGATGAACCGACAACGGCGCTTGATGTAACCATTCAGGCGCAGATATTGGAATTGATCAAAGATCTGCGCCGCAAACTTGGCATGGCGATTGTCTGGATCACCCACGATCTGGGCGTGATTGCCGGAATCGCCGACAGGGTCATGGTCATGTACGGCGGACAGGTCGTGGAAATGGCCGAAGTCAAGGAGCTGTTCACCAATCCGCGCCACCCCTACACGCGCGCGCTGCTTGAAACACTGCCGTCGGTGACCGGCGACCGCGCCGAAAGATTGCGCTCGATCGAAGGGCAGCCTCCTGCATTGGATGCGCAGCCCACCGCCTGTCCTTTCCGGCTTCGCTGCCACCACGTCATGGACCGGTGTGTGCAGGAAAACCCGCCTTTGGTGCGGTCAGACAATAGTCACGACGTGGCGTGTTTCTGGACGCCCGTCAAAAACAGGGCGGCGTAATGGCAGCAACAATGGTCAGCGTGGAAAACCTGAAAATGCACTTTCCGATTTTTCGCGGACTGCTGCAGCGCCGCGTCGGCGAGGTCAAGGCGGTGGACGGAATCAGCTTTGAAATTCGCGAGGGCGAAACGCTTGGTCTGGTGGGAGAATCGGGATGCGGCAAGTCTACGGCCGGCCGCGCAATTCTGCGCCTCTACGACGTGACGGACGGTGACATAAATTTGAACGGTGTCGAAATCGCCGGACTTGGTGGCCACGAACTGCGTAAGCTGCGCCCGGAAATGCAAATGATTTTCCAGGACCCGCAAGCCAGCCTGAACCCACGTATGACCGTCAGCGCAATCATCTCGGAACCCATGGTCGAACACATGGACCTGAGCAAAACCGAGCGGCAGGCGCGTGTACTTGAACTGATGGATGCGGTGGGCCTGAGCCGTGACTTCGTTCGTCGTTTCCCACATGAATTTTCCGGCGGCCAGCGCCAGCGCATCGGCATCGCCCGCGCTTTGGCGCTCAACCCGAAATTCATTGTCTGCGACGAGCCTATCGCGGCGCTCGATGTATCGATTCAGGCGCAGGTGGTCAATTTGCTGGAGGATTTGCAGGACAAATTCGGGCTGACCTATCTGTTCATCAGTCACGACCTATCGATGGTGCGCCATTTGGCGAACCGCGTGGCGGTGATGTATCTGGGAAAAATCGTTGAACTCGCGCCCCGAGACGCACTTTATAGCGACCCGCTGCACCCCTATACACAGGCGTTGCTATCCGCGGTGCCCGAAATCAATCCGGGCGGCGACGACTCGCACGCGCGCATCATTTTACAGGGTGACGTCCCCAGCCCGGCAAACCCGCCGCTGGGGTGCAACTTTTGCACGCGTTGCCCGCATGTCATGGAAATCTGCAAAATCGAGGATCCCGAATACACCGATCAGGGCGGCGGCCGGTTTGTTGCCTGCCATTTAGTCAATAAAGCCAATTGATGCGGGATAAACCGCACGTACGAGGACAAAACGAGCTCAACAACAAGGAGAAAGACCGATGAGAATAAGATCAACATTAATAGGGGCAGCGGCGGCACTGGCGCTGACTCCGGTGACGGCGCAAGCCGGTCGGGGTGACGATGGGCACCTCAACATCATCTACTGGCAAGCGGTGTCCATTCTGAACCCGTTTCTTTCGGGCGGAACAAAGGACATTGACGCGTCTGCGCTGGTGATCGAACCTCTGGCGCGCTACGACGAAAATGGTGCGCTTGTGCCTTGGCTGGTGGATGAAATTCCCACAGTGGCCAACGGCGGTATTTCCGAAGATCTGACATCGATCACCTGGAAAATCACCCCGGGCATCAAGTGGTCCGACGGTAGCGCATTCACGGCCAATGACGCTGTGTTTACCGCTGGATACTGCATGGCACCCGACGGTGGTTGCGCACAATTGGCAAACTTTGCTGATGTCGCCAATGTCGAAGCCGTTGACGATTTGACTGTTAAAGTCACGTTCTCCAAACCAAAACCGTTTCCTTACGGCCCGTTTGTTGGCGGTCAAAGCCCGATCATCCAAGCAGCACAGTTTGCTGATTGTGTTGGTGCAAGCGCACCGGAATGCACGGCGCAAAACTTTGGCCCCATTGGGACCGGTCCATTTACTGTGTCGGAATTTCGCGCCAATGACGTTGTGACCATGGTTGCCAACGAGCACTACCGCGATGCAAGCCTGCCGCATTTTGCCAGCCTGACCTTTAAGGGTGGTGGAGACGCAGCAGCTGCGGCACGTTCAGTTCTTGAAACCGGCGAGTTTGATTACGCCTGGAACCTGCAGATCGATCCTGCAATTCTGGCGCAAATGGCTTCTGCCGGTAAAGGCACCGTTGTGTCCGCATTTGGCACCGGCGTGGAACGGTTGATGGTCAACCTGACCAATCCGGATGCGGCGCTTGGTGACAATCGGTCAACGGTTGATGGTGGTCCACACCCCTTCCTGACGGACGCCAAAGTGCGTGAAGCCCTTAGTCTTGCGATCGATCGCAACACGTTGGCAGAAGTGGGTTACGGTGAAGCCGGTAAAGCAACATGTAACGTGTTGCCCGCACCTGCGATCTATAACTCGACCGCCAACGACGCGTGTCTGGTTCAGGATATTGCCAAAGCAAACGCCATTCTGGATGCAGCGGGTTGGGCCAAAGGTTCAGACGGGGTGCGCGCCAAAGACGGCGTGCGTCTGTCGATCCTGTACCAGACGTCAACCAACGCCGTGCGTCAGGATACCCAAGCCCTGATCAAACAGTGGTGGAGCGAAATCGGCGTCGAAACCGAGCTGAAGAATATCTCGGCCGGTGTGTTCTTTGGTGGCGATCAGTCTTCGCCGGACACGTACCAGAAACTGTTTGCTGACATTGAAATGTACACCAACAACTTCAATGGCACCGATCCAGAGGCCTATATGGGCGGCTGGGTTTGTTCGGAAATTCCTAATCCGGGCAACAACTGGTTGGGCAATAACATGCCCCGTTACTGCGACCCTGCGTATGATGCTTTGGTCTCGGAAATGGCCGGCACAGCAGACATCGACGACCGGGCGCGCCTTGCCAAGTCGATGAACGACATGCTGATGCAGGCCGGTGCGATGATCCCACTGGTTCACCGTGGTTCTGTGTCTGCACACGCCAATACACTGGCAGGTGTTCGCATGAACGTGTGGGACAGCGAAACCTGGAATGCTGCGGATTGGTCGCGCAACTAAGTTCTGACAAATCGACCGCCCCGGATAATTGCCGGGGCGGGCAATTCCACCGCGGGGTGGGCAATGGTTTCATCCCGCGGCTTGAGGCCCATGAATCAAGGCGCTGCCAATGTTAAACTACACCATCAGACGCGTGTTTTTTACCATACCTACGCTTTTGTTCATCAGCCTGATCATTTTCCTGCTGCTTGATCTGGCACCAAACGATCCAACCGGCAACCTGCCGCTGACGATTCCTCCCGAAGTCCGCGCACAAATTCGCGAAAGCCTTGGTCTGGGGCAACCGATACATATCCGCTATTTCAAATGGCTGGTGCAGTTTTTCATCAACGAACCGCTGAACGTTTTCGAGCAATGGTTCAATGTCACCATCGGTGACGGCGACCGCCTGCGGGTCACCAGCTGGGCTACGCGTTCGCCCGTGGTCGATCTGATCGTCGAGCGTATGCCACAAACCCTGTGGGTGGTCGGCATGTCTTATGTGGTCGGTGTATTGATCGCCATCCCCATTGGCGTATTTTCGGCCTACAATCAATATAGCTGGTTCGACCAGTTGGGCACGTTCATTTCGATGATCGGCTTTTCCGTGCCGACGTTTTTCACCGGCGTTTTGCTGATCGTGATTTTTTCCACCATCGTGCCGACCGACAGTTTTTTCTGGTTCCCTTCGATCTATGACACAACCCACAAAGTCACCGATCTGGCCAGTTTTGGTTATCAGGTTCGGCAAATGGTGATGCCGGTCTTTGTTCTGGCGCTGTTCAACGCCGCGCAGATCAGCCGGTTCATGCGTGCGTCTATGCTGGATAACCTCGGTCTTGACTATGTACGTACCGCGCGCGCCAAAGGGCTGACCGAAAACGTGGTTTTGCTGGTGCATGTGTTGCGCAATTCGTTGATCCCCGTGGTGACCGTGATCGCGCTGGGGATACCGCAGGTGTTTGGCGGTGCAATCATTACGGAACAGGTATTCAAGGTAAACGGGCTGGGCCAATTGTTGATCATTGGCATTCAGGGGGCTGACATTCCGCTGGTGCAAACGCTGACGTTCATATTTGCGGTGCTGATCGTGTTCTTCAATCTGATTGCCGATATCCTTTACGGCATCCTTGATCCGAGGATTCGCTATGACTGATTCAACCGTCGCAGACATGGTGCAGCACGACCGGCCTGCCCGTTCGCAATGGCTCGATGTGTGGGACCAGTTCAAAACTCACCGCGGTGCCGTGATCGGTATGTGGTTTTTTATTTTCGTATCACTGGCAGTGTTCGTCGGGCCGTTCCTGTGGACGCTGGACGCCAATTTCATCGATATCCGGGCCAAGAACCAGGGACCGAGCCTGCTACACCCCATGGGCACCGACCAATTGGGGCGCGATGCGCTGGCGCAGGTTTTGGCGGGCGGACAAGTGTCGTTGAGCGTTGGTTTGGTGGCTATGTCGCTGGCTTTGTTTCTGGGCACATTGGTGGGCGTTCTGGCCGGATATTTCAAACGCATCGACGGGATACTGATGCGATTTACCGACTTGTTTCTTGCGCTGCCACTATTGCCGCTGTTGCTGGTCATGGTGATGCTGTTTCGCGATTCACTGCGTAACCTGTTCGGCCCTGAAACCGGGATTTTCATTCTGATCGTGACGGCAATTGGCGTTACCAGCTGGATGAACACCGCGCGTATCGTGCGCGGTGACGTTCTGGCGTTGAAGGAACAGGAATTCGTGCTGGCGGCCAAGTCAATCGGCACGCCGCCTTACCGGATGATCCTGCGGCACATCCTGCCAAACGTGATGTCGCCCATCATGGTGTCCGCGACACTTGGTATTGCCAACGCCATCATCACCGAAAGCGCGTTATCGTTCCTTGGCCTTGGCTTTCCGTCGGATTTTCCCACATGGGGACGGCTGTTGTTTGACAGCACCAATTTCATGACACTGTCGCCCGAGCGGGTGATCTACCCGGGTCTGGCGATTTCGCTGACCGTGCTGTCTGTGAACTACATGGGTGACGGGCTGCGCGACGCGCTGGATCCGCGTATTCGCGGTCGTTAACTTACGAGCCGCGACAACAACACGACGACGAGATTACAGTGTCGGCCTGTTCCTGCGCACGCTCGAACTGCGCTTGGGTATCTGCGTTATCTTTGCCAAGGCGCCGCTGGCATTCCGCCAGACCGTGCAGCGCCCAGATATTGCCGGGATGTTGGCAACAGCGCGGAATCACAGGATCCAACCCCAGGTCGGCGCGATAGACTGCTTCGGCTTCGTCCACGTGTCCCTGCTCCAGCAGCAGTGCCCCCAGCGCGTGGCGCGGTGGATGCATCCAAGCCCACGGTTCCGTGTAAAACAGATGATCATCCAGATAAACGGCATGGCGCAAGTGATCGAACGCACTAGTGTAATCTTCGCTGTGATAGGCCAGTTCGCCGCTCATCATCGCGGTGGCGACTGCCAGAATATCGTGCGCCTGATTATTGAAATATAAACGGTCCTGCGGCACCGCCGCCAGAGCAGCCTGAAAATCCTGCCTTGCAACCCGGGCCTCGTCCAGTCGTTTCAGATTGGCCAGCGCCACGCAGCGTGCATAGAAATGCATGGCGGTGGTCACCACATAAAGCGCAGGGCTTGGCGGCAGCGGTTGATCGAGAATGTCCTGCCAGCGACCAAAGCGCACCAGCACATGCATATGGGTTGCGAAATAGCCCTCGACCGTGATCGCCATATGGTTCTTTTTGGTGCTCAGAACCTCGGGCGTCAGGCTTAGCTTGATTTCTTCGGCGGCTTTCACAGCGGGGGTCAAACAACCCGACATCATGGCGCTGTACATCAGCAGATGCAGATCGTGACAACGTGACGTGGTGTAAAAATTAAGAGGCCCACGAAACGCAAGATATTTGCGGTCTGCTGCTATTGCTTTGTGACTGCATGCAATTGCCTTGGGGTATTGCCCGCACAGCACATAGATATGCCCCGGCATGTGTTCGATATGACCCGCGTCGGGTGACAGACCGGACATCAGATCAGCGGCCCGCAGCGCGCGCTCGGGTTCACCCGACATTTCCAGAACATGAATATACAGATGCAGGATCGCCTGATGCAGCCTTGATCCGTCGTCGGGCATGGCTTTTTCCAATAGATCAAGCGCTTCGAGCGTGGCTGTGCCGCGCGCGACCTTGCCAGTGTGTACATCCCACAGCTTCCATGGCGTCAGATTGATCAAGGCCTCGACACAAAGCGCCGTGACATTCAGATTGTCGGGAAAACGGTCGTAGACGCTGCGCATAGCGTCGGCGTAATCCCATTCCCAGTTTTCAAATTCAAAGGGTTCGACCAGATGGTCTTCCGGGTAGCGAAAGCTCAGCGCGGTGATCAGCGCGGCCTCGACTTCACCACACTGTTTGACGCACCCCAAAGCCTTTTGCGTCGCCATGTAACTGACTGCCGTGGCTTCTTGCTTTTCTTCCAGCGTAAACGTCCACCATGGCATGTTGTAAAACGGCCCAGACGCATAGGCGATACCCCACCACGCCATGCCAAGCCCGGGATCGAATTGCGTGGCGCGTTCAAAACACAGCACCGCCTCTTCGTGGTTAAAGCCGTAAAGCCAGTTCAGCCCGCGATCAAACCACAATTGCGCGCCGGGTGACCGGGTGGAAACAGGCCACACATGCGGCCCCAAATCAAAGGGGTAGTTGCCGTCCATATAGTTCTCACAGGAGGTTCACACCAGAGAACACTACTGAACAGGTTGCCTGTCAAGAGGCAGCCTTGAGACCGCGGTTATTTTCCCTGGGAAATCTTGCCCAACAGCGCGTTGATCGAGTCCTTGGCATCGCCGTAAAACATCCGGGTGTTGTCCTTGAAAAACAGCGGGTTCTCGATACCGGAATAGCCGGTACCCTGTCCGCGTTTGGACACGAATACCGCCTTGGCTTTCCAGACTTCCAGCACCGGCATTCCGGCGATCGGGCTGTTGGGGTCTTCCTGCGCCGCAGGATTAACGATGTCGTTCGACCCGATAATCATCACCACGTCGGTGTCGGGGAAATCGTCGTTGATTTCGTCCATTTCCAGCACGATATCATAGGGGACTTTAGCCTCGGCCAGCAGCACATTCATGTGCCCCGGCAAGCGACCGGCCACCGGGTGAATGCCAAAGCGCACGGTCTTGCCTTTGTCGCGCAACCGCTTTGTCAGCTCGGACACCGCCTGTTGTGCCTGCGCCACCGCCATACCGTAGCCCGGCACTATGACCACGCTGTCGGCGTCATCCAGAGCTGCCGCCACCGCGTCGGCCTGAATAGCGATCTGTTCACCCTCGATCTCCATGGCGGGACCGCTGGGCCCGCCAAAGCCACCCAGAATAACCGCCAGAAACTGCCGGTTCATAGCCTTACACATGATGTAGCTCAGGATCGCGCCCGAGCTCCCCACCAGCGCACCGGTCACAATAAGCAAATCGTTGCCCAGCAAAAACCCTGTCGCGGCCGCAGCCCAGCCGGAATAACTGTTGAGCATCGACACGACCACCGGCATGTCCGCCCCGCCAATCGCCATCACCAGATGTGCGCCGATGATAAACGCGATGATCGTCATCAGGTAAAGCTGCCAGCTGAAACTCTCGATGCTGGCGCTGCCCATGTAGGACACCAGCAACGCGATAGTGACCACCGCCATGACAATATTCCACAGGTGCCGCCCCGGCAGGATCAGCGCTTTGCCGCCAATGCTGCCCGCCAGTTTACCGTAAGCGACGATCGATCCGGTAAAGGTAATGGCACCAATGAACACGCCTATGAAAATTTCGACCTCGTGAATCACCTCTTCCGCGTGAGAGGCAAAATGATGTGCCGACAGGTCCGAATTGATGCCGATAAACACCGCTGCCAGACCGACAAAGCTGTGCAAAGCCGCGACAAGCTGGGGCATGCCCGTCATTTCGACCCTTTGGGCGACAATCACACCGATGACCGCCCCGACCGCCATCATGACAATCAGAACGAACCCGATATCGACCAGTGGCCCCGAAACGGTGGCCACGATGGCGATGCCCATGCCGACGATGCCGTACCAGATGGCGCGTTTTGCACTTTCCTGATTTGACAGGCCACCCAGTGCCAGAATGAAAAGAACCGATGCCGCAATATATGCGGCTGTCACAAGACCTATGCTCATTTTACTATCCTGCCGCTTACGATTTCTGGAACATTTGCAACATGCGTCGCGTGACCATGAAGCCACCGACCACGTTGATTGTGGCGATCAAAACCGAAATTGATGCCAAAAGCACCACCAGCCCGTTGCCCGATCCGATCTGCAACAGCGCCCCAAGTATAATGATCCCCGAAATGGCATTCGTCACCGCCATCAGTGGCGTGTGCAGCGCGTGGCTGACGTTCCAGATGACCTGAAATCCGATAAACACCGACAGTGCGAATACAATGAAATGCTGCATAAAACTGGTGGGTGCGTATGCGCCGATCAACAGCATAAGGGCCCCGCCGACCACCAGCATTACGGTCTGTCTTGTTCCCGCTGTCTTCATGGCGGCGGCCTCGGCTGCCGCGATTTCCTCGGGGGTTTTTTCGGGTGTTTTGGGTTTTTGTGCCGCAATAGCCGCGACTTTGGGCGGCGGCGGCGGGAAGGTGATCGCGCCCTCAAATGTTACGGTCGCGCCGCGTATCACATCGTCTTCCATATCGTGCACGATCACGCCGTCCTTTTGCGGTGTCAGATCGTCGATCATGTGACGGATGTTATTGCCATAAAGCGTGCTCGACTGGGTCGCCATCTGAGACGGGAAATCCGTGTAGCCGATCACCGTCACGCCGTTTTTGCTTTCCACGACTTCGTCCATGACGGTCAGATCGCAGTTACCGCCGCGCTCTGCAGCCAGATCGACAATCACCGATCCCGGCTTCATGGCCTCGACCATATCCTTGAGCCACAGTTTTGGTGCGTCGCGCCCCGGGATCAAAGCTGTGGTTATGACGATATCGATATCGGGGGCGATTTCACGAAACCTGGCCAGTTGCGCGTCACGAAATTCCGGGCTGGACACGGCGGCGTATCCACCGGTGGCGGCGCCATCCGCGGCATCGTCTTCGAAATCCAGATACACAAATTCCGCGCCCATGCTTTCGATTTGTTCGGCCACTTCGGGGCGCACGTCAAATGCCAGCGTAATCGCGCCCAGCGACGTGGCGGTGCCCACAGCCGCCAATCCGGCGACGCCCGCACCAATCACCAAAACCCGCGCCGGCGGCACCTTGCCCGCCGCCGTGATCTGACCGGTAAAAAAACGCCCGAAATTGTTGCCGGCTTCGATTACCGCGCGATAACCGGCGATATTGGCCATGGACGACAGTGCGTCCATTTTTTGTGCGCGCGATATGCGTGGCACCATGTCCATGGCGATGTAATGTACGCCCGCCGCATTCATCCGCTCCAGCTGGTCTTTGTTTTGCGCCGGATAGAAAAACGAAATTATTGTCTGGCCCTTGCGCACCCGTTTTTCTTCGGTTTCGCCCTCGAGCGGGCGCACCTTGACGACGATGTCGGCGGCCTTCCACAAGGCGGCGGCGGTTTTCACCACTTTAACACCCGCCGCACGGTAGTCGGCGTCGCTGAAACGCGCGCCTTTGCCGGCACCGGTCTGGATCACACAGTCGTGCCCGAGTTTTTGTAAAGCCTGTGCCGATTGCGGCGTCATCGCTACGCGGTTTTCACCCTTAAAAACCTCGACCGGTGTACCGATTATCATGTCGATCTCTTCCTTGTGATCCCCCGCAAGGTGCGACGGCATTGAAACGGCAGCGGTATCCGCATATGCGCAGGCATCAAAATCTAGCAATACCACCGCAAACTCAAGTCAAAGGACGTCTCTTGCGACCACACGCCACGATCACGGAAAACGCCCGTTCGCCGCTGTATAGATGGGCATTGGCCACTTTGCTATCTCTGAAATTGGTTTTTCTGCTGTTTTTGGGCAGCGCCGCGCTGGCGCAGGTCAACCATGCTGAAATGGACGCGCAGACGGCCTATCAGGCAGCCCAAAGCGGTGATCTCATCATTCTGGATATCCGCACGCCCGCCGAGTGGCGGCAAACCGGACTGGGCGCGGGCGTTGTCGGGCTTGATATGACCAGCAAGGATTTTTTGCGCACGCTGGTGGCAATCCGACAGGCCAATCCTGCCAGGCCAATCGCGCTGATCTGTGCCACCGGCGTGCGTTCGGGTCACGTCAGCCGGTTTCTGGATGAAAATAGTTTCGGCAATATGGTTGACATTTCTGAAGGCATGATGGGCTCGGACGCGGGCACAGGGTGGCTCAAGAAGGGGCTGCCCACCGTCAAAGCAAACCTGAGTGACCTTCAGGCCGAGCTGAACGCGGTGCTTTACCCGACGAACTGACAGGCCTCAATGTGCAGGACTGTGCGCCGCACACGCGAATATCACTGCAGCGCTAAATCCAGCGCCGTGTGCGCGCGCGATATGCGGCAAATTCCTGTGGAAATTCGCGCAATAATCCCGCCTCTTCTTTGACGATAAAGCGCCGCGTGATCACCCACATAAACACCGGCACCAACAGCAGCCCGATCGTGGACCCGTTGCCGATCGCAGCCCCCACCAGAATAACCGCATCCGCCAGATATATCGGATTTCGCGAATAGCGGTACAGACCCGAAGTGATCATGCTGGCAGGCGCGCGCCTGGGAACGATTGTGGTTTTGTGACGCCAGAACATCACTCCTGCCACACCGATCAGCACCAGACCTGCCACGATGATATATAATCCCAGCTTTTCCAAAGCTGCACTGCCAAACCCCAAAGGGTTCCAAAGCGCCACCTGCACCCAGATCAACACGATGAACCCCACAAGCCACATCGGCGGCATGTCGATCATATCACGCAAGAACGACCGCATAATTATTCAAACTCCATGGCTTCAAACACCCGCCCCGCGTTACGCGTGGCCAGCTCTTGGAATGTGTGCAAATGTTTGTATTTGGACTGATCAACGTAATAAGACTGGGCAAGATCGCCGCCATTTTCGATCAAAGCGCCGATTTCCGCCCGCAAATCAATCAGATAGTCCCGGGTGTAACGCTGCACCTGCGCCATATTGGTTGGATGGCCGTGGCCCGGAATGACGTAGACCGCGCCAAGAGGCACGAAAGCGCTGTCCCACGTTTCGATCCACGCCGCCGTATCCGTGTGTTCAAATATCGGTGGAATGCGCTCGTGAAATGCCATGTCCCCGGCAATCACCAGTTTTTCATCGGGTAGCCAGACGGATATATCGCCGGGCGAATGCGACGGTCCAAGATGCAGGACCTCGATGCGGGTGTCGCCAAACTGATATTTTTTTTCGTCTGCAAAAGTTTCGGTGGGCATGAAAACCGTGGTTTTGTCGGCCTTTTCACGCAATCGGCGCTGCGCCGAATCCAAACTGTCAAACCCGGTTTCATCGAACACGTCGTAGGCGTCTTCGTGTGCCAGTATCGACACGCCAAGTTCCCCCCAGTACGAATTTCCCAGCATAGCGTGGCCCTGCCCGTTCTCGTCGATCACCAAAACCACCGGTTGGTCGGTGATCAGCTTGATCTCGTCGTGCAGCGCCTTGGCCAACAAATACGCGCCGCCACCATTAACGACGACCACGCCTTCGGTCGTGACGATAAAACTGAGGTTATTGTTGTGACCTGAATTTTCATAAGTTGACGGTTGCGTCGCCCCGACCGCCACCCAGACGTTGGGCACGACTTCGACCGGCGTGCTGTAAAGCAGGCTGCCGGGATACTGGTCGGCGATGACATTGTTGGCGCTGACCGGCAGAGCCAACAGGGCCGACAGGGCCAAAATCGTGATTAGTTTCAGCATTGTGATACTCCTGCGGTGAGATTGCTGCAATATTCCATAAATTGAATGTATTTCCAAGCCACAATTCCAGTGGCCTCAGCGTAAATTTATACGCAACTTAAACATTTTATGCTTGAAATTACCTGCGCGTGGTGACAGGGTTTTGACGATGTTGCTGCGCCGGGGGAATAGTCATGAAAATAGCCTGCCTGGGCGGTGGACCTGCCGGGCTCTATTTCGCACTTAGCATGAAACTGCGCGATCCCGATCACGAAGTGACGGTATTTGAGCGCAATAAAGCCGACGACACATTCGGCTGGGGTGTCGTTCTGTCGGATGACGCTCTTGAACGGTTAGAGAGCAACGATCCGGTATCGGCCCGGAAAATCCGCGATAACTTCGCCTACTGGGACGACATCGCGCTGATTCACAAAGGCGTGCGCACCGTGTCGGGCGGTCACGGGTTCGCCGGAATCGGGCGCATGAAAATGCTGTTGATCCTGCAGGCACGCTGTCGTGAATTGGGCGTGGATCTGCGGTTTTCAACCGAATACGGCGACGTGCAGGACTTGAAGCGTGACTTCGATCTGGTGGTCGCCTGCGACGGTATCAATTCGGCGGTGCGTACGCGGTTCGCCGATCATTTCAAGCCCGACATCGATATGCGCCTGTGCAAATTTATCTGGCTGGGCACCACACAGAAATTCGACGACGCGTTCACCTTTATTTTTGAGAAAACCGAATACGGCTGGATGTGGATCCACGCCTACCAGTTCGACAGCGAGATGGCGACGGTGATCGTCGAATGCACGCAGGAAACATGGGACAGGGCGGGTTTTGAGGCGCTGAGCAAAAGCGAAACAGTGGAACGATGTCGCACGCTGTTTGCCGATCATCTGGGCGGGCACAAACTTGTATCGAACGCCGCTCATTTGCGCGGTGCGGCTGTATGGATGAATTTCCCCCGGGTGATTTGCGAAAACTGGCATCTGGAAAATCTGGTGCTGATGGGCGACGCCGCGGCGACCGGTCATTTTTCCATCGGATCCGGCACGCGTCTGGCGTTTGACAGCGCGATTGCGCTGGCCGAACTGTTGGACGCAGAGCCAACAATGGAGCGCGCCTTTGCACGCTATCAGGACGAGCGGCGACTAGAAGTTTTGCGCCTGCAATCGGCGGCGAGAAATTCGCTGGAATGGTTTGAACGCGTCGAGCTCTATCTTGATATGGACCCCGTTCAGTTGAATTATTCGCTGTTGACGCGCAGTCAGCGGATCAGCCATGAAAACCTGCGCCAACGTGACGGCGTCTGGTTGGGGAACGCTGAAAAATGGTTCCAGACGCAGGCCGGGCAAACGTCTGATCGTGCACCAATGTTCGCACCCTTGAAACTGCGTGGACTTACGCTGAAAAACCGCGTCGTCGTTTCGCCGATGGCGCAGTACCGGGCAGAAGACGGTTGCCCGACCGATTGGCATTTTGTCCACTATTGCGAGCGCGCCAAGGGTGGCGCAGGGCTGGTCTACGTCGAAATGACCTGCGTCAGCGCGCAAGGGCGGATCACACCGGGCTGCACGGGACTTTACGCGCCCGCGCACAAAGTGGCGTGGCAGCGTATCAACGATTTTATCCACGCGGAAACCGGAGCGAAAACCTGTTGCCAGATCGGTCATTCCGGGCGCAAAGGATCAACGCAGGTTGGGTGGGAAGCACCCGACACGCGCCTGAAATCGGGAAACTGGCCGGTGATCTCGGCCTCGGCGATCCCGTGGTCGCCGAACACCCAAATGCCGCGCGAAATGACCCGCACGCAAATGATCGACGTTCGCGATCAGTTTGTCAGCGCGACCGCGATGGCGCTGGACGCGGGGTTTGACATGATCGAACTGCACGCCGCGCACGGCTATCTGATCTCATCGTTCATTTCGCCGACCTCCAACACGCGTCGCGATGACTACGGCGGGTCGCTGGAAAACCGTTTGCGCTTTCCGCTTGAAGTCTTTCGCGCCATGCGTTCTGCAACGCCCGAAGACGTTCCGATGTCGGTGCGGATTTCCGCCAATGACTGGGTCGGCGCACGCGGCGTGACACCGCAAGAGGCCGTCGACATCGCGCGGGCCTTTGCCGGCGCGGGCGTTGATCTGATCGATGTGTCGGCCGGTCAAACCTCGACCGACGCCGATCCGGTTTACGGGCGCATGTTTCAGACACCGTTTTCTGATCTGATCCGGCAGGAACTGGGTATCAAGACCATGGCCGTGGGCAATATTTACGAACCCGATCACGTCAATTCGATCCTGATGGCGGGGCGCGCCGACCTTGTTGCCATGGCCCGCC
>Ga0114932_10000495_pt1 | contig 46981 bp, 42 predicted proteins | sample 2SBtaG_2_FD_87286 | JGI IMG/M metagenome (GOLD analysis project Ga0114932, IMG submission 87286) | Deep subsurface microbial communities from Kolumbo volcano to uncover new lineages of life (NeLLi) - 2SBTROV12_ACTIVE470 metaG | ecosystem: Environmental > Aquatic > Marine > Volcanic ...
GAAACACCAAGTAAACCTGGTATAGCACCAGAACTTGGTGCTCATAACAAAGAAATATTAAATTCGTTAGGTTACGATGATCAATCAATTGAACATCTTAAAGAAATCAAAGCTATTTAGGGATAAAAAATGTTCTTTGTAACTATGTTTTTTCCTAACCTCCCACAAATTGTTTTTGATCAGAGCTACTATCTAAACGATCATCTTAAAAATGTAAAAAACCTTTTAGAACCTTTGGGATTAATTGATGTTGAAATGCAAATAGGCATATCCGATACAAACCCTGAAACATTACCTCAATATCATGCTATTACAAATCTCAAATTTCATTCTATTGAGGATATTCATAATGCATTTATAAAAACAGCTAAAGAAATAATTTCAGATACTAGTTTTTTTACTAATAGTAAACCTGTTTTTCAAATATCTAAAATTACAGGATAACTCGTCCATTTCTTAGTTTTTCTATATCGGTTTTTAAATATCCTAATTCGTACAAAACGTCATCAGTATCTTCACTTAATTTAGGAGCTGCCTTTTGTGTATTTAGATGTTGGTTATCTATTATTGCTGGATGTACAGATTGTTTAATTTTTCCATAGGTTGGTGAATTTACAGAAATCTGCATTGAATGATCTGCTAAAGATTCATTTTCCATCATTTGTTTGGTGCTTGTAACCTTTTCGCAATAACCATGATGGCTTCGTACTAATTGTATAATTTCACTTGATTGGGTATTTAATAAATGATTAATAAAATCTTCGTTAGAAGACGAATTAGTCGCAGTTTTAATCGTGTTAAAAACCCCCTGACTTTGAGCATCTAAATATATCCATGCATCTTTACATTGATATAAATGTTTATATTCATTAATTCCTAAATTATCGTGAGTTGAATCTAATTCCCAGGGTCTATTGTTAACAAAGAAAAACTCAGCAGCTTGAACAGCCATAATTGTATTCATTAAACATGTTTCAACGTTATGGGGTTTACCAGTTTTACTTCTATCCAATAACCCTAAGCATACCGACCATGCTCCTAATAAGGCTGCAGTGTAGTCAGATAATGCTACGCGCATAAATGCTGGTCGATCTTCATTTTCAGATTGATAGATCATACTTCCACTCATAGCTTGAAATAAAGGATCAAATCCAGGAGTTTTGTTGTAGGGGCCAGATGTTCCGTAAGCATTAATTGTACAATAGGTAACTGTAGGATTATATTTGAGTATACTTTGATAGTCCACTCTTAATTTTTCAGCAACTCCAAATCGGTAATTTTGTACAACAGTATCACTGATTTTTGCGATTTCATAAATAATGTCTTTACCCTCTTGATGTTGTAAATTTACAGCAATACCTCGTTTACTTCTATTCCATGTTTCAAATCCTGCAAGAGCTCTAAATCCATCGCCATCGAATGATTCAACTTTGATAACGTCAGCTCCTAAATCACCTAGTAATCCAGAACAGTACGCTCCTGCAATATATCCAGCTAAATCAAGCACTCTAAATGATTCTAATAACCTATTATTCATTGTTGTCAAAAATTGTATTTGTATTTATAAATTGATTTATTTCTTCTTGTGTGTATCCAATTTCGCCTAAAATATTGCGATTATCAAAACCTGAAGGCTTAACTTCTGGGTTAATTATTGTCTTTTGGCCATCAAAATATACAATATTAGATATTTGTTTTGTGTCACCTATGGAATTTGTTTGGAAAGATTCAATGGTTTTATTATGCGACATTTGTTCGTGGTTAATATATTCATGTTTTGTACCAACTCTCGCAAATGGTATATCAGTTAGTTTCATAAATTCTTCCCAATATTCTAATGTTTCTGCTCTAAATATAGGTTCAAATATTTCTGCAAGTTCTAAATGATATTCATTAGGTATTCCCCAAGGAGCATCAATAAATCTTTCGTCTATAATCAGTTCTTCAAGTTCTAATCCCATACATAATTTGTTCCAAAAGGACGGATTACCTCCTGCAAGAAAAAACCAACCATCTTTTGCTTTGAATAATCGATATATAGGAACTCCTGCCCTAATTCCATCTCGAATTATCGGTTTTCTTGTAGGCAGATTCATACCTGTCATAAATTGTGCACTTTGCATAACCATTGCACTATGTGATAAAGAAATTTCAATTTTTTTACCTTCATTATGTAATTCTTTCCATAAAAGAGCAGCCGTTATGTGATAAGAACAATTAAAGGCAGCACCATATGCTGCTGTGGGCAAACGAACAAATTCAGGTATCCCGTCATCTCCTTGATCACCCATTAATCCAAATGCAGCACCAACAGAATATTCATCACCATCTCTATCTCTATATGGACCTGTTGATGAAAAAGGTGGAATAATACAATAAATTATTTCTTGATTATCATTACTTATTGATTCATAATCTAGTTTCTTAATAGACAGCTCTGACTCTATACCATCAATTATAATTACATCAGCCAGTTTAGTAAGTTGAAATAAGATATCCCGAGAACTGGGATTGTCTAGATTTAGTGAGACTTGTTCCTTTCCCCTATTCCATAATTCGTAACGGACATCATCTCTTGCGTCTGCAGTTTGATCAAATTCAAGTTTAATTACGCGAGCTCCCATGTTTTGAAGTAACATAGAACAATATGGCCCAGCAATACCCTTTGACGCATCTAAAATAACGATGTCATTTAGTACATTTATCACGCAACACCCTTTAGTAGAGATTTATAGTATTTGTTATTGGTATAATATATTGGTAATTTAAATTATTAATGACTAACTATAAATAGTATTTATCTGCAATACAATATTAATTCGAATAATAATTATGACAGATGATAATATAAATAAACAAATAGATTCATTACGATCACTGATTGAATTCCATAATATTCAATACTATCAATTAAATGATTCTCAAATTTCTGATAGTGAATATGATGAATTATTCTCAGAGTTAAAACGACTTGAAGAATTGTATCCTGAATTACTAATTCCTGATTCTCCAACTCAGAAAGTTGGGAGCCCTCCATTAGAACAGTTCTCTAAAATTGAACATAAATCTCCAATGTTAAGCTTAGGTAATGTCTTCGATAACCAACAATTAGAATTATGGTATTCACGTATAGCTCGGTTATTAGATAATGATTCGTTTGCCATGCAATGTGAATTGAAATTTGATGGACTCGCGGTTTCAATCATTTATCAAAATGGGATGTTAACAACTGGCGCTACCAGAGGTAATGGTATTGTTGGAGAAAACATAACTAATAATATAAGAACACTCAAAAGTGTTCCACATAATATTCTTTCTAATAATGACTCTTTTATTGATGTTCGTGGAGAGGTTTATTGCCCTTTGGATGAATTCCACAAATTTAATCAAGAAAGAGAACTTCAAGGATTACAAACGTATTCAAATCCAAGAAATACAGCTTCGGGTTCCTTGCGTCAATTAAATTCCGATATAACTGCACAACGCCCTCTTGATATATTTATTTATGCAATTGGAAACAACTATGGCTTTCAGGAATATGAAACTCATAGTGAAACTCTCAATTGGTTAAGTACTCAAGGTTTCAAAATTAATGAACACCAAAAGTTAGTACATTCTATACCAGAGATTATTGATTACTATACGTACTGGACGGAAATGAGAAAATCTCTTAACTATGATACCGATGGTATAGTAATAAAAGTAGATTCATATGAAAAACAAAATATACTAGGTACTGTTGCAAGAGATCCTCGATGGGCAATAGCATATAAATATCCAGCAAAAACAGAAATAACTAAATTAAACGGTATTGGTGTGAATGTTGGACGTACTGGTAGTTTGAATCCTTTTGCGGAATTAGAACCAGTAGTTATCGGCGGAGTTACTGTCAAAAATGCTACGCTTCATAATTATGATGATATTGTTAAAAAAGATATTCGAATCAATGACTTCGTTTATATACGTCGTTCAGGTGATGTAATACCGCAAATATTAGGTCCAGTTATTGAAAAAAGAACAGGGCATGAAAAGATATTTAGTATGCCGTACGAATGTCCTACATGTAGTTCGGCCATACATAAATATGCAGATGATGTAAATTACTATTGTATAAATTCAGGATGTCCTGAACAATTCGAGAATCGCTTAATTCACTTTGTAAGTAAAAACTGTATGGATATTAGAGGTTTGGGCGAAGAAACAATACGATCTTTAATAAATTCGAAATTACTAAATACCCCAGCAGATCTATATGAACTTACTTTTGATCAAATATCTTCACTTGAAGGTTTTAAAGAACTTTCCACGAGTAATTTAATTAATTCCATCGTGGCATCTAAACAGAGACCTCTTTATAATTTAATATCTGCATTAGGTATTAGATTTGTAGGTTCTGAAGTTTCTAATATTTTATCTCGTAATATTAATGATATTTTTGATCTTTTTGAAATGAATGAATCTGATCTGATCAAATTTCCAGGTATTGGGGAAAAAATTGCAGTAAGTATTTGTAGTTATTTTTCCAATAATAATAATATGTACGAAATAAACCGATTTAAAGAACTAGGTGTTAATATACAATCAAAAAATACTTTAAAAAATGAATCAAATACATTATTTGGATTAACGTTTGTTATTACGGGAAGATTACAAAACCATACGAGATCTGAATTTGAGTCCTTAATTAATAGTCATGAAGGAAAAGTAACTGGAAATGTTTCAAATGCTACCAATTTCCTAATTGCAGGAGAAGATCCAGGTTCCAAATTTACGAAAGCACAAGAATTAAATGTTAAAATTATTACTGAACAAGAGTTATTAGAAATGCTTTAAAATGTTTTTAAATAAATTATTTCGCAAAAAGAACGTAAATCAGAAAAATAATAAATTAGTCATTGTTGGCCTGGGTAATCCTGGTAACAAATATAATCATACACGCCATAATGTTGGATTTGATATTATTGACAGATTATCCGTCGAATTTGAACTGAGCCTTAAAAAGACTTCAAATTCCGCTGAATGGAATTCTTTTCATTTTCAGGGAACAGAAATATATTTAGTAAAACCAACTACTTTTATGAATAATAGTGGTAAATCACTCAAGCAATTTAACTCCAAATTAGGCAAAAATACAGAATTTCTAGTCATTTATGATGACCTGGATTTGCCGGTTGGAAAAATAAGATTGAGAAAAAATGGAAGCGCTGGTGGACATAATGGTATTAAATCAATAATCAATGAGCTTGGCAGCAATGAATTTAGAAGAATACGTATTGGGATCGGTCAGGATCGAAGTGAAAATACTATTAACTATGTCTTAGGCAAATTCAGAAATGAAGATCAAGTAATTATCAAAGAAGTAGTCGATTCCATACCAGCAGTTATTTATAGTATCTTGTCCTCTGGATTTGATGTAGCGATGAACGAGTATAATGGAAATTCGATTAAAAAATAATTATATATTATCAATTTTACTATTTCTCGTGTCATGTAATACATCTGAAGTAACAACTTCTAGTGATACTAATACTGTTAATCCCATTCCAACTTCAACTATACAAAAAGTTGTAAATACTAAAGATGATTCAGAGAATATAATTTCAACTCTTTCTCCTAGACCTGAAATTATTAGTACCCCCACCCCAATAAAAGCAGATATCCACCTTCCTAATGAAGAATATCCGTTGTTGGTTAAATCTTGGGCTGTCCCGAATTATTATATACATGAAAGATTTATGCCAATTACTAATATAGATCAAAGAGAACCTAATACCTTAAATCTAGAAAAAATAGTTAGTCAAATAAATAATACTCAGATTCAGCGGCCAGGTTCAGAATACTTAATTCCAAACAAAAGTTGTAATATCAAAGAAAATGAAAATTTTTTAGTTATTGATATCACTGAATATATAGTAAGATCTATTATTGCAAAAAACATTAGTTCTAAAGATATCGGAGATAATCGTTATTGTACATATATTGAAAATCAATATATTAAAGATGTAAATATGTCTACTTTTCAAATATGGCTAGAAAGATTTTATACTGAAATACATCCATTAATAGATAATATTTTCCGTAATCCAGAAACTAACGGTTACACGTATATAGTCATAACAAATCTAAATCCAGGAATAGCTGGTTATTACTCTGATTCTAACAATTATCCAATTGATATACATTATCAAAGTAATGATGCAAACATAGTGTTTATTGATATTGATCAAATCAAAAATGGAGAAGATGTTTTTTTATCTACACTTACACATGAAGTGGTCCATTTATATCAATCCCGAATAGATTCATATTCGAATTCTTGGATTAAGGAAGGTACTGCTGAACTTATTACTAATTCAGCTGGATTTAAAAAGAACCTAGATTCTAATATTTTTTCGACACCAATATCATTATCAAATCTGAATATTCCAAACGTACGACAATATGATTACTTTACATTGTTTTTTTTATATCTCGAAGATAAATTTAATCCAATAAATTTAAACAATTTATTACACTATGATAATAAATCTATTGAAGGCATTATTGATTATTTAAGAACTAATCACAATTATGAAAGTAAGAGCAACATCTTATTTAAAGAATGGGGATTAGAAATATTACATTGCATTATAAACACATGTGCGTTTCATGATGATTTTATTATCACTACACCTGTAAAAGCAATTAATCAATCTGAGTTAATTGAAATGCTACCATTATCGCTACAGTATTATAAGATTTTAGAACCAAGTAATCTTGATGTGTATTTTAATACAGATATTAATAACATTAACAATGAAATATGGTGGAGCGATACTGGCGATCTAATTGATAACACTATATCTTTCGAATTTGAAATTAAAGAAGTCTCTGATTATTCTTTGAATTTTGACATCTACTATGATATAGAAGATCGATTTGATCTTACTTATCTTCAAATATCGAAAGATCAAGGGAATACATGGGAAATATTATCTTCTAAGAATATGAATTCGCAGAATTCTAGCTTTTATGCTTTGGGAACTCATTATACGAATAAAGTTGAAGATTGGATCAATGAAGAAGTATTTATTGATAACTTGAAAGGGATAGATAATCTTCTTGTCAGATTTCAATATATTACTGACGACTCAGTTAATAATAAAGGTTTTTTTGTAAAAGATCTTCTACTGAAGGATAAAGATTCTAATACAATAAAGCCGAATAAAATCTATCTTGAAGGTTTTAAAAATCATAGCGATCTAATTTTACCATCCTGTTATATAAATATTATTGAAGATGATAATGAGAATGGTCTTACTATTAAAGATAGTAAAATAATAGATTATACTGAGGTAATAAAATATAGTTTTAAAAAAGATGAACAAGTTTATATAATGCTACAATGTAATGATTTTGAAGGTGAATATTCCACTAGTATTAATCTAGAATATACGGTATAAATTTATTTACAATTTTCTATAATTATTATTAAGGAGAACTACGTGAAATTTGATGTTATGGTATTACCTGGCGATGGAATTGGTCCAGAAGTTGTCGAACAAGGTGTTAAATTACTTGAGGCAATATCAAAAAAATCTGGTCATGTATTTAATTTTGAACAAGATATAATTGGGGGCGCTGCAATTGATAGTTATGGTGTTGCTTTAAAACCCGAAACTGCTGAAAAAAGTAGTAAAGCTGATGCTATACTATTTGGTGCTGTTGGTGGTCCAAAATGGGATGACCCTACTGCTAAAGTAAGGCCAGAGGATGGATTGTTAGCTATTAGAAAAGCTCTTGGCGTATACGCTAATATAAGACCAGTCAAATCATATTCATTTTTAAAAGATTCTATTCCTTTAAAATCAGAACTTGTAGATGATATAGATTTGATTATGATTAGGGAACTTACTGGAGGTCTTTATTTTGGAAAACCAAAAAAACAATGGACTAATTCTAGGGGAAGAGTTGCTGTAGATACGCTTAAATATACTGAAAAAGAAATTACTCGTATATTACGTGTTGGTTTTGAATTAGCACGAGGTAGAAGTAAAAAATTAACTTCTGTTGATAAAGCAAATGTATTAGAAAGCTCACGGTTATGGCGTCAAATAGCTATTGAACTTAGTGCTGAATATCCAGATGTTAAATTAGAACATCAATTAGTAGATAGCTGCACTATGCAATTGATACAGAATCCTCGTCAATTTGATGTAATGGTAATGGAGAATACTTTTGGGGACATTTTATCGGATGAAGGTTCAGTATTGGCTGGTTCACTAGGAATGTTACCATCAGCAAGCTTATCAGGTATTCCATCGGCAGATGGATCAATAAAAGCAAAAGGTTTATATGAGCCAATTCATGGTACAGCACCAGATATTGCTGGACAAGGTAAAGCTAATCCAATTGCTACAATTTTAAGTGTTGCTTTATTGTTAAGATATTCTTTGGGTTTACCAGAGGAAGCAAAAAAAATCGAAGACGCTGTTGATACAGTGATAGCCCAAGGGTACAGAACTGCAGATATAGGTAAAAAAGAAGAACAAATTGTTACTACCGAAGAATTGGCGAATAAGATTATAGATTTGGTTACTAGTTATTAGTTATTTCAACTTCTGATATTTTACCATCATTTATTTCAAAAGCTCTAGCATAAGGGTTATTTTGATCCTGTAAAGTCACAAGAAAATAATAGACGTCAGGCCATACTGAAGTGCCATCTGGCCAAGTAGCTATTCTAACGTCAGTATCAGATGGATATGCTTCTGAATGTGTATGTGAGTGGTAAATTGCATATAATTTACCACTATCACTTTCAATTTCTGTTAAAGTGTCTAATAATTCTTTTGGATCCATTCTATATCGATATGGGCTTTTATCAACGTTGGACATTCTAAAAACTTTTTGTTTTTTATCAGTACCGATTTTAATTAACCCACAACATTCATTAGGGTTTTCCTGGATAGAATGTTGGATCATTTCATTTATGATATCAATTGATACGTTTATTTTTTTCATTCTAACTCACTATTATTTTCGAAGATTCTGATTTATTGTCTATTACCTCACCAATTACTTTAGCTTCAATATTAGATTTTAGCATTTCAGTAACAAGATAATCTGATTTCTCTGATGCGACGCTTATAAGTAGCCCCCCGGAAGTTTGGGCATCATATAATAATATTTGTTCATCATTATGTATTGAATCGACAAAAAGTATATGTTTTTCAATTGATTGTTTATTGCTTAATGTCCCACCAGGTGTATTTCCTTTTACCAATCCTATGGCGCCTTCTATCAATGGGATATTATTATAGGCAAGGTTGGCAGACTTATTACTTGCTTTAAGCATGTTGTAAAGATGACCTAAGAGTCCAAATCCAGTTATGTCAGTAGCACTGTTAACTCCAGTGCTTTTCATAACGATTGATGCATCTCTATTTAAAGTATTCATAACATCTATTGCTTTTAAAACGATAGAACTGTCTGAATCCAATTTTCCATTTTTCATTGAGGTTGTAATAATTCCAGTGCCAAGTGGTTTTGTGAGTACTAATGTATCTCCGGATTTAGCATTACTATTTGTAATTTGATCTCCAGGTTTAATAATTCCAGTAACTTCTAATCCATATTTTGGTTCTGGATCATCAATGGTATGCCCTCCAGCAATAACAACATCGGCCTCCTCAGCTTTTTCATAACCACCAAGTAAGATCTTACCGATTATATCTTTAGACATTGTTTTAGGAAAGCATGCAATATTTAACCCAACAAGTGGAGTAGCACCCATACTATAAATATCACTTAATGCATTTGTTACAGCTATGGAACCAAAGTAGTAAGGATCATCAACGATAGGAGGGAAAAAGTCTAAAGATTTAACAATAGCTGTTTCATCTGTAAGTTTGAAAACAGCAGCATCATCATTATTTTCCATTCCTACAAGTAGAGATGAATGATTAGATTGTGGTATATGAAGCAAAACTTGCTCCAAGTCACTTGGACTAAATTTAGCAGCTCAACCAGCACAATGAGACATGTGCGTTAATTTTGCTGAATCATCATATTTCATATATTCAATTCCTTAAAAATGAATGTTTCAAAAGTAACTGTAGTATATACTAAGAATACTAGAAAACCATATTTCAATAAAGCGTTTTATAATAATGTCAAATAGATTAGCAAATCAAACAAGTCCCTATTTATTACAACATTCTGAAAATCCTGTTGATTGGTTTCCGTGGGGTAAAGAATCATTAGAATTGTCAAAAAAACTAAATAAACCAATATTACTTAGTATTGGTTATTCTTCGTGTCATTGGTGCCATGTAATGGAAAAAGAAAGTTTTGAAGATACTGAAACAGCCCAATTAATGAATCGGTATTTCATAAACATCAAGGTCGATCGTGAAGAACGTCCAGATTTAGATAATATATATATGCAAGCTGTCCTCGCACAAAATGGGCATGGTGGATGGCCTATGACGGTGTTTTTAACACCTGAAAGAAAACCGTTTTTTTCTGGTACTTATTTCCCACCAGAGCCTAGACATGGTATGCCTAGCTTTAAACAAGTATTAGAAGCTATGAACAATGCTTTTCATAATAAATATGATGAGATATCACCTTTGGCTGATAAACTAACAACTCATATAAGCTTTGAGAATCAGAATGTCGACCTTTCTTCAATTAATCGTAAACATATAATTGATTCATCCCTTTCCCAATTGATGAATCAATTTGATCAAAAATACGGTGGTTTTGGGGGAGCTCCAAAGTTTCCACAACCAACAATTTTGAATTATTTGTTAGAAGTTTTTTATTCGACCAAAAATAATCAATATCTGGATATGGTATTACATACTCTAACCAATATGGCATGTGGTGGTATTTATGATCAACTAGCAGGCGGGTTTCATAGATATTCTACTGACCAACAGTGGTTCGTACCTCATTTTGAAAAAATGTTATATGACAATGCTTTAATATCTTCAATTTATATAGATGCTTATAAAATCACAAAGAACACACAATATTTGCGAATAGTTAAAGAAACGCTTGATTATATATCATCAGAAATGACTGGAGATTCATATCAATTTTATTCTAGCCAGGATGCCGATTCTGAAGGTGTTGAGGGTAAGCATTTTACTTGGGATATTGCTGAAATTGATAGAATATTAGGAAAAGATAATAGTAATATATTTTGTAAATATTATGGTGTTCAAAAAGATGGCAACTTTGAGGGTACTAATATTTTATACATACAACATGACCATTCTCATTTATCCGATCAATTAAATATTGAACCTGAACATCTTTCTAAGATTATAGAAGAATGTAGATATATTCTTTTGCGACAAAGAAACCAACGAATAAAACCTTCAACAGATACAAAAATAATAACATCATGGAATGCTATGATGGCTAAGACTTTTGCCAAGGCTTCTATTTTTCTAGGGAACAGATATCTTGATATTGCTATTAAAAACACTGACTATATTTTGAATAATCTAATCGAAGATAACCAATTAATCCATACGGACAACTATTCAGAACCACATGGTTATTTAGAAGATTATGTATATACATTAGACACCTTAATAACACTACATTCCATCACTCTTGACTACACATGGATTGAAAAAGCAGAGAATTTCGCAGAAGTAATGATAGAACTATTTTGGGATAAAGATACGAGTCGATTTTATGATACATCAAATAACCAAAATGATTTAATATTTAGGCCTAGAGATTCTCACGACGGTGTTATTCCTTCAGCTCTTTCGATGGGTTCTATAGTATTAAATAAGCTTTCACTATTATTAAACAAAGATTCATATAAAGTAATATCAGATTTAAATATAACCTCTGTTACAGATTTGATCGATAAAGCTTCATTATCTTTTACTAACTGGCTTTCTTTCATCAATGCTAGTGAACAAAAACCTAATGAATTAGTTATTTCTTATCCAAAACTCTCTAACCGATCTACGCAAATATTAGCTTTAGGATCAAATATCAATCAATATTTTCATCCAAACCTTTTAATTTCTGGTATAAATCAGTTTCAATTACCAAATTTAGATGAAAACCCATTATATAAAGGTAAAACTATAGTCGATCAAAAAATTACAGGTTATTATTGTAGCAATTTTATTTGTGATGAACCATTGACAGATTTAGAGAAACTTATTGATAAACTATCAGAACCCTATGATAAAATCTCTAATGACTGGGTATATATTAAGGAGAATTTCAATGAGTAGAGTAGAACATATAAAATGGAGTCTTGCATTTGTTCACAGAGCATTACGCGATGCCTGTAATGGCACAGATGAACAAATTCATTTTGTTCCAGAGTTTGGCAGCCATTCTATAGCATGGTGTTTATGGCATACAACTCGTGTTGAAGATATGATTGTAAATGTACGCATTAAGGAATCTGATCCTATTTGGAGTGAAGAATGGGCAGCAAAAACAGGTCTCCCATTTGATGGGAATGGCAATGGACAATCCGACGATGATGCTCAGAAAGTTACGATTATTAATATGGAAAACTTCATCGAATACCAAAAGCTTGTTTGGGAATCGACAGCGGAATTACTAGAAAAACTAACAGATTCAGACTTGTCGAAAGAAGTAAAGTCTCGTACTGGTACTGAACAGGTAGATGAATCTATTTCATTACATATGTTAGGACATTTTAATGGCCATAGAGGCGAAATGAACTTTTTGAGAGGTATGCAGGGAATGGATCCTTTGTTAGTAAGAGAAGGAACCCATTAAAATTAAGAAGGGGTTAGTATGCAACAGCGTTTAATATTATCAAAACAAGTCGATAGAATTAATTCTTTAATAATTGATTTGAACTCTGATGAAGAAGAACGATTTATTGAAATAATGAATAAAGTTATAATGATTGACCTTCATGAACATCCATTAGTTATGACAGAAGATATGACTAGATTACAAGAGTATCTTAGTGTTGGGGATTATACTTGGGGATACGAAGCAGCAAAAGCTGGGGGTTGGTCAACAGTCACTACTGCAAATGGATTTAGAGGCAATATTACTAAGAGACATCCTTCTTCATCTGATTTTCAATTAATGTTAGAAGAAATTGGCCTTATGTTAACTGATATAAATAATCAAGAAGATGTATTAGTTGTGCAAACACCGAACGAAATCAAAGAAGCCAATTCTCTGCATAAATTAGGGTTTTTCCCCACAGTAGAACATTTAGCTATTGGAAACCAATTGTACTTAATAGATGTTCTTTATAGTATGGGAATAAGAATGGCAGGCTTAACTTATTCATTTAGAACTTATATTGGTGATGGATGTTATGAACGTACAGATACGGGCCTAAGTGAATTTGGTATAGAAGTAGTAGAAAGAATGAATAAACTAGGTATGATTATAGATTTAGCTCACGCAAGTCATGAAACAAAAATGGATACGATTAAACATTCAGAACAACCAGTAATTTTCAGCCACAACTTTGCACATACGTTAACTCCTGTCTCTAGAAGTACGAAAGACGAAGCTTTGGTTGCATGTGCAAATAATGGTGGATTGATATGTATTACTGCAGTTCCAAATCAAATATGCGATGGACCAGATCAAACTATCGAGTGTGTATTAGATCACTATGATTACATGGTCAATTTGGTTGGTATAGACCATGTTGGTATTGGCACTGATACTCTAATAGGGGATCATGTCGCTTTTGCTTCTTTAAATATGACTGGACCTGCAACACCCGTAGCACCATATATGGATGGATTAGAATCACCAGCCGATGGAAAAAATATTATAAGAGGATTAATCAAACGTGGATATACCGATGAAGAAATTTATAAAATCGCAGGAAATAACGCATTAACATTTATGAAAGATATACTCTAGTTCATATAAGGAGTTTAGTATGATTCGTTTTATTACCCTATTTATAGGTGCTTTTTTAGCAGTAATGATAGCTATTCAAGAAATTATGCCATATTTTATAACTGATATAGAATTTCCTCAAAACGAGTTGATCATAACATTAGGTGTTGCCATTGGTTCACTATTAGTTGTTATTTTACCAAGAGTTGCAATGGTAGTTTTTATCTCAAATGCAATATATTCTGCACTACAAGTTCAATTAGGATCAGAAGAAGATCTATATGTATATGCAATAGCCTCAGTAGTGTTAACAATAATGAGCTATATGAGTTTTCTCAGCTTGAGAAGAGATAAAAAAAGAATAAAACAAGAAATTAATACAATTGATCCATATGATGTTTAGTTATCATATCTTAATCTTGCCAAGAGTATTAAAACTAATGTGGATATTAAAATAAGAATAGCTGATAACGTTATTCCTAATTCGAAATCTGATTCCATAGTAGAGATGATAGCTAAAGGCATTGTTTGGGTTTCTCCAGTTAGGTTCCCTGCAAATACTAAAGTAGCACCGAACTCTGAAATAGCCCTGGCCCAACCTAATGCAGCTCCATTAATTATCGATTTCCAAGCAAGCGGTAAATTAATATAAAAAAAACGTCTTATTGGATTAAGACCTAAACTACTTCCAATATCTTCATAATCACTATTGATATTACTTAAACCTAATCGAACTGATCGTAGGAAAAACGGAAATGCTACAAAAATTTGAGCTAATATAACTGCGATTGTAGTAAAAGGAATTGATATCCCAAAGTCTATAAGGTATTTCCCTACTGGCCCATTTTTACCAAATGTCATTAGCATTGCAAAACCTACGACAACAGGCGGAAGTATTATAGGTAATTCTATAGTGTAATCGACATACTTAACGAACTTTGAATTACTTTTAGTTATAATATGTGCTACTGGTATACCAATTAATATTACTATTATTATGGCTATGAAACTAGTTGTTAGTGATAAAAATAATGCTGACGTAACAACTGGATTAGAAATAGCATTTACTACATTATTATTGTTAAAAGCATTAAATAACAAAACTATTATAGGTAGTAATATAAAAGCAATATATATAACTAATGGAACATATTTAATGTTTGCAAAGTATGTAGGTCTATTTTTATTCATTAGCAATCACAATCCTGGGTAATAAAACCGTGTTGTAACCATATATGTTTTAATTCGTCACTTGAAATATAGTTTAAAAAATCTTTACCTAAAGAATCCTTTAAGGATTGATTAAGTATACCTGCATATATAGAAGTTTTTATATTAACACTTTCTGGTATATGTATTTTATACATTTCATTATTGTCTATTGATGTGTAGTCGGTTTCATAAACCACAGCAACGTCTATTTCTTTTAAAATCACTTTTGACGCAACCATTTTAACATTACGTTCTTTGGATATAACATTTGTATTGAATAAATCAGAATAATTGCCTCCGTACATACCCTCATTATTGATATTAAAAAGGAGTTGATTTGTGTAATTTCCTATCGGAACCTCATTCATACCTACTACGATTGATATATCATCTTGTATGACGTCTTCAAGTGTTTTGATATTAGGATTATTTGTAATTATTGCCAATTTATTTTCTGCAAGTTTATAGGTTGATTTATCTAATATATCTAATTCTAGGGTTTTATTGAATTGTATTTCATCTGCAGAAATGAATATATCTGGTGTGGCTCCAAACTCAATTTGTTGCCTCAAAGTAGAAGATCCCGCATAAGAAATTATAATAGATGATTGAGTAACATTATTATATTCATCAATTAATTGGTTTAATACATTAGTTAATGAAGATGCTGCATAGATTTGGACTGTATTATTATCTGGTTTATTACATGCAGTCGTTAGTGTCAGATAAATTAATAATAAACTTATATATAAATATTTCATTTGATGAGTTTATCAGAGAAAAAGTTGAAATACATCTTAACTTAAAAGGTGATGGATTTGGTTCCAATGATGTAGCGTAGGTCGACTATCATCATTAGTTAGTGGGGATTCAATAATCGAGATTCCTGTATTGTTAGTTGACATCGATATAGATTGTTCAACAGGTATTCCTAACAGCATTTTAGCAAGAATTCTTATTGTTCCACCATGAGATACAATTAAGATTGTTTTATCATCAGTGTGTTTTAACTTAACATCTGCGATAAATTGTATAAGCCGTCCTGTTAGATCATTTAATGTTTCAGCATCCTGTATCTTTTCTAAGATTAATCCATTACGTATCCATTGATTGAACTCATGGGGATATTTAGATTGAACTTCATTTCTTTTTAATCCTTCCCATTGACCAAATCCAATTTCACGAATATTTTCAGTTATTTCGATAGGTACATTTAGTTTCGAATTTAAAATCTGGGCAGTCTTTTTTGCTCTTTCTAAATCACTTGAGTAAATGTAATCAACTGGTATTCCTTTTAACCCGAAATGTATTTTTGATGCTTGTATCAGACCATTTGAACTTAACTTTGGGTTTTTTTGACCTTGGAATATGCCCTTCTTATTCCAGTTACTTTCTGCATGTCGTACAATGATCCAATTCATAATTACCTATTTTTAGTTAATTTTAGTTATTAATACCTTTTCGTAGTTTAATTTACCTGGCTTTAACATAGGGTTGAAAGTTTTATCTTCTTCTAACACTGTCATATATTCTGCAAATAAGTCTGTGCACGCAACAAATCCTTGATACCAATCTTCATCAATGTTAACTTTAGCAGTTATTGAAATCGATTTGGAGGTGATATTAACTTTATCCCCGGTAGTAAGGGATAGGCTAGATGCATCATCGCTAGAAATCGTTAAAACTTTATCATAAATAACGGTATTTTTATTCGTTAATGGATTTGTTTCGATTTCAGTACCTTCCATAAATAGGACCCTGCCAGGTATCAGTATTAATGAATTATCTTGCGAATGATTTAGATTAAATTGTGGGACAGATGTTATTTTGAGTGAATCATTGTTTATTACTTGGTTCCATTCAATTCCTATTAAAATTCGTTCAGAATGTAGTAATTGTGTAGGTAATGGGTTATCTTCTTGAGGTTTTAAAATTACCTTAGCATTTGAATTTAATCTAGCATGAGAAATATCCTTATATTGAGCTACTTTTGTTGATATTTCATCCATGATATTTGAGGAAGACTTATAGTTGAAATCTTTTGAACCTAAACGACTGGCTACTTTTGATAAGAATCCCCAAATTGTTGGTATATTATTAGCATTCTTAACAATGTTATCTGATATTTGTACTTTTCGTTCTAAGTTGGTGTAAGTACCTATCTCTTCTGTATGTAATGTAGTGGGTATTATGTAATTAGCTAGGGTTTGTTGGAGATCAGATATTGACGGCGACAATAGGATTACATTAAGCATAGATTTATTGATATTTTCACTAAATAAAACGTGATTATTTGAAAATGATTCAACATCCCCAATTATAAAAACATTTTTCAGTGTTCCATCGTTTAAAAAATCAACAAATTTTGTATAATTGAATGCCTCTGAATCACTCTCAAAAGCCAATGTGTGACCTGGTAAAACTTCAGACCTACATCCCATATCAATCAATCCTTGTTGATTACTACCTTGAGATAAAGGATAAAGTCCGCCTTCCTCCGTTAATATATTTTCTGACAGAATAGAGAGATCCAAGATCATATTTACGTAATGGTCTAAATTATCAATCGAAACATTATCTGTTCCATATAATAAAGAAATAGATCCTGAATTAGATATCTGACCTGTAATTGTTTGAATTATATCTTTGGAAATACCAGTTGTTTCTTCAAAATTAGCTAATTGTACTTTTGTATAATCATCTGGATTTATTTGGTGGAATAAGTTTGTTATATCAGTTTCTTTTAACTTAATTAAAGAATTGATTATCGATTGTAGTAATAGTAACTCCGAACCAGGTTTAGGCCTTAGCCATGTGTTAGCAATAGAAGATGATTCAGTTTCTCTGGTATCTATTGTTATAACATTTGCACCATTTCTTTGTGCATTTTTAATAGGTATTCCTAATATGTTATATTCTTCTGTAATATTAGCGTTGAGAATTATAATCGTATCTGAATTTTCTATATTCCAAATACTATTGGTGGATCCAGCATAACCTATCCTGTTAATTAAAGGAGTTATAGGGGTAACTGAATTATCTGTATCACTTAAAATATTATTGGTTTTTAGAACCGATCTAGCAAATTTCTGGACGATATATGCTGATTCGTTTGAAATATTAGGAGCAACTAAAATTGCTGTTTGATCAGGACTCATTGTTGAAATATCATTTGCAAGGGTTTCAGTAATTGATTCAAATGTAACATCTGTTAGTATGTCTTCTTGTCTAATTTGAGGATTGATCATTTTTTTTGTATTCATATAAGAAGATCCGAATTTGCCACGAAAACAAGCTTGACCTTTATTAACAGGTGAATTTAATTCAGGAATTACGCGTATCATTTTTTCACGACTATTAAATTCAAGATTAATTTGACAGCCTACTGGGCAAAGGTTGCATATTGTTTTTTCGACATTAGCGGCTTTTTCCCATTTATTATCTGTTTCTACCAAGGCTCCTACCGGACAGACATCTACGCAAGCTCCACAAAATTCGCAACCTGATTGCATAAGACTTGTACCATTACTAGTACCTACAAGAGACTGTCCTGCTCTTTCTAGAAAGGTTATAGCACTATCACCTCTTACATCTTCGCAAACTCTTACGCACCTAGCACACACAATGCATAAATTGTAGTCACGATCATAAAATGGGTCACCATTTTCGACAGGAAGATTTCTTGTTTGGTAATTTAATGGTGAATTAATATCCATTCCTAAAAATCTTACGGTATCTTTTAGTTCACATCTCTCATTTTTGGGGCAAGTAACACATCTATCATTTACAGAAACATGGCGCAAACAAATATCACCTGGTCCACATAAGTCAACTCTATGACAAGTTAGACAACCATGAGGATGTTCAGCAATAACCATTTCCATTATGTCAGTTTGTAATTCTCTAATTTCTTCAGTATTTGATTGAATAACCATTCCATCTCTAACTGGTAAGGCACAGGATGCAGTTGCTGGTCTTAAAACTTTTTGTTTTACTTTTTGACCATCTTGGTCAATTTCCATTTCTACTTCTTCTCTGACCATACACATTCTACAAGCTGCAAAAGGTTTCATTCCTGGGTGATAACATAAATATGGAATATATATTTGTGACTCTAAGGCAGCTTCAAGTACGGTTTTGCCTGGGGATGTTGTGATTTTCTTCCCATCTACTGTAATGTTAATCTCTTGACCATTTGCTACCATAATATTCTCCGTTTAATATCGATTTGCACGTGTTGGTATATTAATACTTACATTAGGCTCACCTATTGATGTATCTAATGCCAAATCAAAATCTTCTTTAAAATATTCTAATGCTGATTTAATAGGATTAAAACCTAATTGGCCATGTCCACAAAGTGATCCTTGTTGCATATTTGTTCCAACTTTTCTCATTAATTCTATATCTTTTTCAGTAGAAGTTTTACCGCATATTCTATTCAAGATTTCTAATAAATGGGAATTACCCAGTCTACAAGGAAAACATTTACCACATGATTCAAATTGACAAAAAGCAATTAGCATCCTTGTAAGATCAATTACATCAACGTCTTGATCAGCAACAATAATTCCACCGGAACCCAATATAGCTCCTGCTTTAGCCATAGAATCAAAGTCGATAGATGTATCAAGTTTAGAGGAATTAAGCACGCCTCCTAATGGGCCACCTGTTTGAAGCAATTTTAGTTCTTTATTATTCGGAATTCCACCACAAATATCTTCAATTACTGTTCTAATAGTAGTTCCCATTTCAATTTCATATAACCCTGGTTTATTTATATTTCCAGAAAGACATAAAATAGCTGTTCCTGTACTAGTTTCAGTACCAATCGATGTAAACCATTCACTACCTTTGGCAATAATTGAGGTCAGATTTGCAATCGTTTTAATATTATTAATGTTACTTGGATGTCCCCACACTCCAAATGCGGCTGGAAAAGGTGGTTTGTATCGTGGCATTGCTCGTTTTCCTTCAACAGCTTCCATTAAAGCCGTTTCTTCCCCGGCAACGTATGACTCACCAACGAGTACAACTTCAGCGTCAAATGAAAAGTTTGATCCTAAGATATTTTCACCGAGTAAACCATTATCATACGATGATTTTATTGCTTCTTTAGTTCTTTCGATTGGAATATCGTTACCGTGTCTGATAAAAATTACTCCATTTGAAGCATTTGTAGCAATAGCAGCTAATATTAAACCTTCAATTAACCTATGTGGATCACTTTCGAGTATAGCTTTATCATTCCAAGCTCCTGGATCTCCTTCTTCACAATTACATAAAATGTATTTTTCTTTTGCATTTGATCCTTTCAAAAACCCTAACTTTACACCTGTAGGAAAAGCAGCTCCGCCTCTGCCGCGAAGTTTGGAATCTAATATTTCCTTATGTACCTCATCAACTTCCATTTCAAACAAAGCTTTTGCTAGTGCTGAGTAACCATCCTTTACGATATATTCATATATATTTGTGGGATCAATTTCGCCAAAATTCTGTGTCAGGATTTTTTTTTGCAATTTATTTTCAGGTAGTTCATAAAATTGAGGAGTATTATTAGTATTGGTCAAATTTCCTGTATATGCAAAAGCAATATCGTACAGTGGTATACCGTTAATGATATGGCTTTGAACAATGTTTTTGACATCATTTATATTAACGTTGGAATAAAAAACACGTGACCCATCCGTCATTTCAACATCAATTAATGGTTCTGCATAAGAAAGACCAAAGCCACCCACATGTGATAACGTTACATCAAGATTATTTTCAGAAATATGTTTTGCGAATTCATTGCTTATTTCTATTGAGCCTGCAGCAACACCTGAAATATCAGTTCCAATACGTACACGTGGTTTATTACTAATTTGTTGGTACTTTTCACTTGCTACATTTTTTAAATCAATAAATTTTTGCATAGTTTATTTCTTTGTCTTTTTAAGTTGATTTATTAAATTTAAAATCTTTTCATTATTTAGACGTCCAACTATTTTGTGATCAACACTCCCAACTGGACTTTGTGCACATGCAGCTAAGCAGGTATTAAATTTAAAGTTAATAAAACCATCAGTAGTATCACCTTCAGTATCAAGTTGAAGTTCGTTTAGACAAGTAGTTATAATATCTTGAGCTCCAGTGATATGGCAGGAAGGTCCCCAACAAATTTCAATCGTATGTTCGGTGGGAGGATCAAAACGGAAATTTGGGTAAAAAGAAGCAACACCCCATACATCATTAACAGTTGTTGAATTCAACACCGCGACTATTTCGAGTGCCTTTTGAGGAATGTATCCAATATCATCTTGTACAGCAAGAAGTGCTGCTAATATCGTCATTCGTCCAGATAAATTATTTTGAATTGCATTATTTATCTGTGTTTCTATATCTGAGTTATTTGTGGTAGGTTCCAAACAATTTCCGTTCTGTAAATTTTTCAGTTGCCTATGCGAATTTTATCACAATCTAAATCAGATATACAACAAAAGTAATCAAATAAAAATGAGTGTATTAATTTAATATCAAATCAGGATGATCTATTTCGGGATCTACTATCATAGGTCGATACATTCCACGCTCATCGTGGTTTGTTATAGCACATGTAAGCATGAATTTACCTGTCCATAAATTTAATTCAAATTCAGTAGATTCACCAGGGAGTAAATAATCATTTACTGAAGGAACTGACATATCAAATGTAGTTGGTTCCATTGGGTCTTTTTTATAATTTTGAATGCGTAAATTGTGGGAAATCGTACCAGTATTTTTAATAACAAATCGGATTCTACCTGTTTTTAAATTCAAAGGTTCTTCAAGATTGTCACTGCTTAGTTCGTTAAATTTAAGGTCATAACCGTTAATAGATCGAGGTATGAGGTCAAATTCATACCTATTTTCTAAGTCTATGACGACAACAGTATCAGGTGCGGGTTTATTCCCTACAGGTTTGTGTAAAGGATTTATCGTTTCGGTAAACGGTCTATCTTCTTCAAACAATGTACAAGAAATTAGAATTAACGGAACTAATAAAAGAAATTTGTTCAATGATATTGTTTATTCAACAACAGTTAGAGTAAATTGCCATTTTTTTTGTGATCCACGAGATTGCTCTCGTCCTTGTTCCACAAAACCAACTTCTTGATCTGAAAATGGTGCGGTTGTTATTGTTTCACCAGGAGGAACAACTTGATTAATACCGTGTCGATAAGCAATGATAAATCGTGGTCTAGTGGTATTATTAGTAACTTTAAGTACATACCCTTGTCCGACTTTAATATCAAAATTTTGCGGAGACAAACCTTCACTTGACATAGTTAGTTCTAATACTTCAGAAGTCTCTGCTGTAAGGGAAGCGTCTTTTCCAAATTGCCCTAACGCAACAGCAGTGCTTCCTGCTTCTTCAGTATCACCACCACCGCAGGCAACAATAAAGATTGTTATTATTATTGTAGATAAAAGAAGTTTAATTTGATTCATGATTACACTTCCTCCTATAGATATTATTTGAAAAGTAGCGTCAGTATAAATAATTTAGTATGGTAATGCAACAACGTTTTATAGTTTTGGATTAAATGAAATGAAAAATATACTAATTTACAAAAAGGGAATCATTTTTTTTGTATTAATTACGGGATCCTTAATTTTTTCTCTTTACCTAATAATGCAAGGAATAAATCAACAAATTTATCTTTCAAATATGAAGTATGAAGAAAAAGTACTTTCTAATTACTACAATAGTCCATGGGGTGGTCTAACAATACCACATAGATTTGGAGCCGGTAAAAGTCGCAATAATCCACCAGACATATTAGAAGCTGGTGGTTATATTCGGAATTTGAAATATAATAGTGATGGATCTGTTGCCTCATTTATGTTACACACTTTACAGAATAAAAAATTTGATTTTCAAATAAGGCCTGAAATTGTCCCCTTATATAAAGATGGGGTCGACTCAGTTGATGAATTTGTAGCATACAGTAACTGCGATTGTTTAATTGCATTGCATTTTACAAAAAGATATGAATCAGAGTATGGATTCATACCCATAGTAATGTTCCCAGTTGTGAATGCAGAATTGGAGTAAAGTATGACATTATTTAATAAAATGTTGCAAAATTTACAAATATATATAAAATGCCTTTAGAAATAGATATTTATATTGCAAGATTAAAAACTTTTGCATACAATCTATCAAGTTAACTTCTAGTTATTAGTTCAAAAATAAACATAATGGATTTATTGAGGGAAACTTATGCAGACCTTTATATTTAGAAGATTATTATTTATGATACCTACACTCATAGGGGCAACACTTTTTGTATTCCTCCTAATGCGAATAGTTCCTGGAGATATAGCATATGCGTTATTAGCTGGTGAAGAAGGAGCTGCTGCTGTAGATCCTGCTTCCTTAGAAAAACTCCGCGAGGAGCTAGGAACTAACGACCCCCTCCCATTACAATATTGGAATTGGATAAAAGGTATACCAATGGGCGATTTGGGAAATTCTATGTGGAACAGACTTCCTGTTGCTGATGAAATAATGATTAGAATGCCAGTTACTGGCCAACTTGCAATTATGTCAGTCATTATTGGTTGCGTGGTAGGAATACCCTTAGGAATTATATCTGCATTAAAACAGGATACTTGGATAGATGCAATTGCTCGATTCTTTAGTATCTTTTTCCTGGCACTTCCCGCTTTCTGGGAAGGTCTAATGATATTAATGCTCACAGTTAGAGTTTGGCGGTGGATGCCTCCTCTTGGACGAAATTATTTATGGGAAGATCCTAGTGCCAATATGGCACAGTTAATATTTCCTGCATTAATAATCGGTTTCAATCTAATGGCGATTGTAACACGAATGACTCGCTCAACAATGTTAGAGGTATTACGAGAAGACTACATAAGAACCGCCCGTGCGAAAGGACTAGCAAACACTGTAGTTATATGGAGACATGTTTTGAAAAATTCAATGATTCCTGTTGTTACTGTTGTTAGTATGTCAGTTGGTGGACTCCTTGGTGGTACTGTGGTCAGCGAAACAGTGTTTTCAATTCCAGGTATTGGGGTTCATTTAATTGAAGCAATCAGAAACAGAGACTATACAACTGTACAGGCTTTAATTCTAGTATTTGCATTTATATTTGTCTTTATCAATCTATTGGTTGATATTATATATGGGTGGCTTGATCCACGTATCAGTAACAATTAACGAGGTTAAATTATGGCTACAGATATTAATGAAATAGATTTTGCGGAAAAAGAAAATCGCCTTTGGTCACTAACCAAACAATTTGGTTCATGGTGTAGAAAACGTACTATTGGAGCTGTGGGTTTATTTATGGTACTGGTTGTTTTAGCTGCAGCAATACTTAATCCAGTAATTAAACGTTACGACCCTAACGAAACCAATGTTCCTGATCGCCTACAAGGACCAAATGCACAACATTTTTTTGGAACAGATGACTTTGGACGAGACTTATGGGCAAGGATAATCGGCGGTGCAGTTATTTCTGCGCAAGTAGGTTTCATCTCTGTAGCTATAGGTAGCGTTATTGGTCTAATCTTTGGTGTAATTAGTGGGTTTTTTGGAGGTGGTATTGATAATCTAATACAAAGAATTACTGAAATTATGTTATCTATACCGGGTATTTTATTAGCCCTTGCATTAATGGCTACAGATGTTGGGTCAGGAGGAATAGATACTGTTGTTATGGCATTATCAATTATCTTCATACCGAGAACGGTTCGTGTAATGAGAGGTTCTGTACTCTCTTGTAAAGAAAATGTGTATATTGATGCAGCACGTGCTATCGGATGCAAGCCATCTAGAATAATGTGGCGACATATAACACCAAATGTCATGGCTCCATATCTTGTTTTAGCAAGTAGTTTATTAGGTACTGCTATACTAACTGAAGCTTCATTAAGCTTTCTAGGTTTAGGCGTACCACCACCCCATCCATCCTGGGGAAGATTATTATCAGGATCTGTTATGTTATATGCTATATCAGCACCATGGATGGTTATAGTTCCTGGAGTTGCTATTACATGGTTAGTTCTTGGCTTTAATGTATTTGGTGATGCGTTACGAGACACATTCGATCCTAAATTACGTGGTCGTTAGACTCAATCAAGTAAATTTCTTAAAAGGGAGCTATAAGCTCCCTTTTATTTTTCCATAATATCTTCAGCAACTTTTTTTCCTAAACCAATACTATAATTAGTCCCCCTGTCTTGAGGGTATACTTGGCTCATAGCAGCGAGCCATAATCCTTCTATTGGAGATTTAGTATTAGGAATTTTGTCAGAATAGTTCAAAGTAACTACTGGTTGAGCTGCTCGTTCTTTATGAATATAAGTTTTGTTAATCCAAGATTTTGTAAATTGAGGGTTAATTTTTTTTAAATGAGGTATGTAAGAATTTAAAATAGTCTCATCATCCATTTGCCATCGTGGGTCATTTTGTGTGACATAATCAGCTGTATACAAAATATGATTACCATTATATGAATTGGAATCAAAGAGATTTGTGTGTTCAAGTGCAAGTAAAAAAGGTATATCTGGGTCTGATATGTTCATCCAATAGGAATTACTCAACGGTTTATTCAGAAACCAGACCGCTGCAATAGCACCTTCGTATTGGATATCAGTCAGTCGCTTCGTATAATCATCAGGAAGCTCTTGGATTAAATTGGGAAGATAGAAAGTAGGTATGGTAGAAAGGATTATATCAAAAGTCTCCGTTTTATGATTACCCTCATTATCAATACTATCCAATCCCGTAATTCGATTATTATCAACATGAATTTTAGTAACTCTTGTTTTTAAATGGATTTTGGAATTATGACTTGTTATAAATGTAGCTAATGCATCTGTTAATATATGCCAGCTTCCATCTATGTATCCAAGTTTTTCTTGAAAATTACGGTCTCTAGAAGCAACTCGTGTTGCGAATTTACTCCATAACCATGACATACTAACATCTTCATAATAATCACTAAATTTTCCTTTTAATAAGGGTTCCCAAATGATTTTGTAATTCTGAGAACCTGCGTATTTTTTCATGTATTCAGCAGCAGTCACCTTTTCATATTTTTTCCAATTTTTCACACGTTGCAAATAGAGAGCTAGCAATCCCATTCTGATACGATTGATAAAATTTACAGGTGTGAATTTTAATAGATCTATGGGACCTGTAAAGGGATATATTTTACCTTTATAAAAATATGATGTTGATGAATTCTTCCATATAATGCGATCTTGTAAATTAAATTCTTTAAGAAGATCTATTAGATAGTTATCTGATAAAAATAGATGGTGGTAAAATTTTTCAACTTCCGTATCACCTATATTGAACGTTGAAGCTAATCCTCCTAAAAACGGTGCGGCTTCGTAAACATCCACACTGTATCCGCTTTTAATAAATGAATGAGCTGCGCTGAGACCAGAATAGCCTCCACCAATAATTGCTATGCGGTTATTTTTTGTATTATTCATTATTCTTTAGTTTAGAGGAATTTCGCATAACTTCAAAGAAGGATTCGTCACCTGTAAATAAAAAGATTAAGCCAACAAGAGTAACTGGGATTAATAGAAGTGCGTGAAGTAATATTATAAAAGCACCTGCATAGGCAGCATCAATACCGAACATTATTAATATTAAAGAACCAGATAGTTCAAAAGGACCAATACCACCTTGTGTTAATGGAACACTTGTAGCGAGATTGGCAACTGATATAGATAAACAAAGAATAAAAAATAAAATCATAGGTTCGTATTTAAAGTTTTCAATTCCCAAACTAATGACTAATATATAGGCTAAAAGGAATTCAAATATCCATATAGCAAAAGAAATAAAGAATATATATGAAAGTTTTTTAAAGCTCGCTAAAACTTCTAGGCCTTTTAAAAAGTAGTTATATATATTTAATATTTTATCTAAATTAGTTTGTGATAATCTGGCAAATATACTTTTAATAATTATCTCAATTATTTTTGGGTCCTTAGTTAACCAAATTAAAATGAAAAATATTAATAATATAGTTACAGATCCTACTACCAAAGTTGATATGATTATGTTTTCTATAGTAAATAGTTTATTGAATTCAATAATGTCTATTAATATAAAACCTATTAAAGTGAATGCAACGCAAGCTATTAAAGTCAATGCGTCCATTAATCTTTCAGTAATGATAGTCCCAAGTGTCGTACTTTTAGGTATATTTGATATTTTAGCAACGTAGTATAAACGAATTAATTCTCCTAATCTTACTGGTAAAATATTGTTTGCTGAATAACCTATTGTAATCGCTTTAAATAAGGTCCAGGTACGTATTTTTAAAACACTATCTAGTATATATTGCCACCGAAGTGTTCTTATAAAAAGTGAAATGAAATATAGTAATATTGAAGGTATCAAAAATATTAATTTAACATTGTTGATAGTAGAAAAAACTTCCTCTAAGCCAGCGGTATAGAAAAAGATAACCATAAAGAATACTGTAATTACTAACCCAATTATTGTTTTAAATAAGTAGTTCATAAGATATAGTATAGTCTATTAACAACTAGATGTTTTATTCACTAAAGGAGAAACATTTATAGTACTTGAAAGTGACTCTCTTACATAAATATTTGCATATATAGAGCCAATGCTAGAATCAATTCCTCTATGTAAAAAGTAGTCAATTAATTTACAACCATTATCAGTAATTTCGGGAATAAACCTAATATTCGGGATACTAAATTCTTTGTATATTTCGGGATTCCACCAACGATGCGTATATAATACAGGACTATTATGTTGGTTAAGAAAATAATGATTTTTAGATTTATTACGATCTGATAACAGTACAATATCTGCAGCTTGATTTGGATTAGTAAAAGGGTTGTTACCAAAATCCCGATAACTTACAGAATCATAATTTCTGAAATACCAAGCCCAGGGCCAACTAAATCCATCTGTTGAGTCAATTTGTATAGTTAATTGATTTAGTTTATTTGTTTCTTTTGATATTAATGATATTTGTTTATCGATTTCTGCAATATGTGGAGAAGATTGCACATATACCAATAATTCGTTTGGCCATCCTGGATTTGTATAAACCAAACGTATAGTATTGTTTATTGGCGAAATAAATAATATTAATATTAGAAATATACTACTGTAATAGATGTATCGAAAGTTAGAAAAACTCGAATTCATAAGCCAATTTAACCATTTACGGATACCATAAAAAGAAACTAAATAAAAAGGCAATATGACTTCTACTAGTAACCATGGCATTTTTTCTCCAGCATACGAATAAAATAGAAATGATATAAAAGCCCAATAGGCAATGAATTTTTCGTTTTTGTTCCCTTTATACAAAAAATAGATACCTGATATTGATCCAATAATAAATGCACTATATTCATAGACTAATGCAAGCATAATGTAATAAAACCAAGGTTGGGCTCCTCTCGCTACATCGTGTTGAGCAATCCAATAACCTAAACTTTGCCAAAATGCGATTTTTACACCATCAAATTTAGTAAAGAAAGATGTATGAAATATAAGAAGTACAAAAAAGAATATAAATATGATGCATAAAAGTTTTTTTACTGAAATGAATTTGAATTGATTATCGATTAATTTTAAAAAAATAAGAATTCTATGTAAAAATATAAAAATAATTGAAATAGTAGATAGCATTATAGTAATCGTAATCGCATATGTGGTTGAATCAGCATTTGGAAGACCTACGTTTGGCCATTCTGTCGAACCAAGAATTAGATTTAACTGTTCTTGAAAAAGGATGAATCCAGCGCCTCCAATAGGCAAGGAGACAATTAGTAAAAACATAAAATATTCAATATTATGTTTATTAGCGATGACTAATCCTTTAAAATCTTTCGTTGAAAAGGATTTAAGAAAGTCTGAAAAAATAGTAACTAGCAAATAAACAAGTAAAAATGCTGTAAATATATAGGCACTTTCTTTTGTTATAAAAAAGAAAGCTAATACTAAAGAACTTACTATAAGATATTTAAACTCACCTGATTTATTGTAACGTAAATAACAACAAATTATTACTAATGACCATACAGCAACATATATATCATTTCTAGCAAACCTACTGAAATATAGCAAAGTTGGTGATATTGTAAGCGTAAACGCAAATACTAAAGTTAGTAAGTTCCCTAGATCTTTGCGAAAGAGTAAAGGTAAAATCGACAATAAAATACCAAACAGTGCTGGAAGTAGTCTTGCAGTATAGTTTGAATCTCCAAATAAATGAAATAATAATGAATTGAAATAAAACTGGAAAGGTCCATGCATCATCGGAGTGTGAATGTTACTAAATGCAGTTAAATCCCCTTTATAAATAAACCAACTATAAAATACATGCATACTTTCATCATGGTGTAATGATTGTTTATCTAATTGGTAGAGATGCATAAATGCAGATAACATTATTATTGATAAAAATGGCAAATAAAACGTATATATTGTTTGTCGATTATTCATGTATAAAACTTACATCATATATATATATATGATTACCGTTAACCTCCTGATCAGATTGATAGATTCTTTTACCGAAAGATCTAAATGTGTTATTTGAAATACTATTCTTTCCATATTTAGTATTTTCTTGAATTCCTAAATATATGTATCCAATTTTATATTTATTTATCAATTGCTTAACACGATCTATATTATTAGATAAATATATATTTTCAATGTCTTTTTCCCTATTAGATATTTCTTCTAATTGAAATGGCCTCCATTGACGTTGGTGCCCTACCCAGCCAAGTACAGTTGGATATCCAGTAAAAGATGAGATTTTAGAATAATTTGAATAACTATCTCCCGAAGCTTCTAAAATTATAGATCCTTGTGGTAGATTCTCCTTAATCCATTCGATTGAATCATATGTGAGTTTATTTTCAACTGAGAAGTTTTTATGGACATTAATATTGAAGGTCCTATCCCAACTATTAAATTGTAAATTAATAAAACTAAATGAGTAATATAAATAAATGAATACTATGAATACAAGAGTAATATAGAAAGAAAGTTTAAATCTAATAATATAGGTGGAGATAAAATATATTAGCAAAGGTGCAAAAATACTAAGTAATATCCACGATTGGAAACTAAATTTAAATACAGTATTCATCCTATTGGCAAACTGATCTTTTATATAAAAATATTCAGGAATAATAATTAATACTATTCCAATAAGTAAAATTGTGAGTACGAAATAAAAAGTATCTACTGAATGAGTAGTTATATACTTTTGGGTTAAGGTAATTGGTATATCGTTTTTGGAAATTATTAAATATGTAAGCAATACAAATATGATTGAAAATAATAGTAATGTTACGTTTCTATTAATTAAAACCAAGAGCACATTTGAATTAAATGTTTCTTTTAAAAATATAGAAATTAACCAAATGAAAATAATTAATATCATTGGAAGTATACTGAGTGTTTTATTTGGCACAAAAGTATTCAAAAAATATTTACATTGTCTTGCATAAATACAAATTAAAAAAACTAATATTATAGTTAAGAACAATCCCCAAATAGTAAAAAGATGAATGAATTGAGAAGATATTGCTCCCACTACACTAATTTCATTAACTGGGGCTTTATAGTTGATAAAGAAAGGTAAGTACATAAGAATACTAAAAATTATTATATACAAGTTTATTTTAACTTTTGTGAAAAGGTTAGGTGTGAGGTAATTACGAATAGGGATTATAGATGCTCCGAAAAGAAGGAGCGCAATTGAAGGTGTATTCCAGGCATTCATGATAATCAAAGATCCAAATGTTAATGAAAGGAACAATAGAAATATATTATTACTAATTCGTTTTTTACCTATAATCAAATTTGTACCATGATTAAGTAGGACCAAATTAAATGAGAATGTAATAAACATAAGATAAAAAGGAATAGAAATTAAATGTGGATGTAAATCTGCCAAAGCAAATGTAAAGAATGGAAATTCAGTAATCGTATAATCAAGAGAGGAATTAGTTACGCTGTCAAATGTATTGATTACGCGTGTGGCTCTCCACCACCAATAATGATCATTTGGGAAAAATGAAATGCTATCTACATTAACATCTAATCCGTCGATTGCTAACCATAAAAGAAACTCTTTAGGCAATATAGTCATCGAATTTAGTAATTCAAATAGAGGTTCAGTATTAGAGAAGAAATTAAAGACGATAACAGAAGAACTGCAAAGTAGGAATATTATTGTTTTAGAAAAATGTAAACATGAACTAATATTCCAAATTAAACCAAATAAAATTATTGAACTTAATGCGGCTATTAAAGGGATAGTTAAATTATAAGCAATAGAGGCATCTATCTGTAAGAAATCAAACAACACACCGAACACTAAATACCCATAATAATAATAATTTATTGTATTACCAGAGAACCATAAGTCTTCAGGTGGGTAAGAAGTATAATTCATTACTGAGTGAAGTATAGTAAAATCCATAATTTGTTCAGTATGGTAAATAGCTGGGTCAAAATTTCTAATTAATATCCAACTAGCAAAAATTATAAGAAAACAAAGATCAAAAGCAATGATCATTACATATTGTTTTTTTATGTAATTTAATATGTACTTATAGTTGTAATATAAAGTAATAAATGAAACTAACCCAATACTAGTCAGAATTATAGATGAAGTTAATACTACATTAAGATTCCCGCTGAATGAGCCGATTAACCAGATGATATATACCCACAAAACAAGAGAAAATAATTTAGTAAATGCATATCCCCTATCTGGAAGTTTCCAAAAGATTTTAAAAATTATTGGGAAGATCAGAATTCCTAGAAACTCAATGAATAATAATGAATAAATAATCTCTAACATTGGTATGATCACTCATTTTCATAATCGTAAGAAAAAAAAGCATTCAGAAAATATTCTTTATTAAAACTTTGCAAATCTTCAATTTTTTCGCCTGTACCAACGTATAAAATTGGAAGATTTAATTCCTGATAAATCCTTAGAATGATACCGCCTTTAGCACTAGTATCTAGTTTAGTTAAAATAATAGCATTACATTGGACTGTTTCTGTAAATTGTTTTGCTTGATCAATACCGTTCTGTCCAACTGTTGCGTCTAAAACAAGTAGGCTTAAATGTGGAGCATCCGGTAGGAAGCGTTTTGTGATATTAGATATCTTTTCAAGCTCCCCCATTAAATTAGTATCGCCTTGCAAACGTCCTGCGGTATCTAATATAACTATGTCGTATTTATTAGAAATAGCACTATTCACAGTATCAAAAGCAACAGAGGCTGCATCATTAGTTGTTTTATTAGACACAACACGAATATTTAGTAATTCACCCCAGGATTCGATTTGCTCAACTGCTCCAGCTCTAAATGTATCACAAGCACCAATAATTACTTTGTAATCTAAATTGCTAAACATAGATGCTAATTTAGCTACGGTTGTTGTTTTACCTACACCATTAACTCCGCTCACAAGAATAATAAAAGGTTTAGTATTATGTATAGTTTCTAAAATTCCTTTTTCGCCTTGTTCTTGTTTGTTATTTAATAAATCAAATAAGAAAGACTTACTTTCATTAATTAGATCGATATCAACATTAGATTTGTGGAGTGAATTCAAATGCGCTAAAACAATTTCGGTAGTATATATACCTACATCTGAAGTTAATAATATCTCTTCGATTAAATCAATTTTCTCAGTATGGTCAATTGATTTTGTAAATATAGATTTTACTCGATCCAAAAAACTACTTTTTGTTTTTGTTAATGCATTATAGTAGGGATTAGCATCATTTGTGTTTTTCAAATTACTTTACTCTTTTTCTAAGTACTTTAAAGCTGACCTAGCAGCATCTTGTTCAGCTTGTTTTTTGGAACCACCTTTACCATAGGAAATAATTTTATTATTGATTAGTAAAGACATAGTGAAAACAGGATTATGTTCATTACCTTCTTTTTTCACTAACTCATAGATAGGAATGACAGATTCATAAGATAAATAATGCTCTTGAATTAGAGTTTTAGGGTCTTTCAGTTTTTCAACCTTAATTGAATCAATTCTATCATTAAAAATGGTCTGTATTACTTTTTGTACTGTTGTGAATCCATGATCGAGAAAAATGGCACCAAGTAGAGACTCAAAAGCGTCAGCTATATTAGACTCTTTTTCCCTACCTCCTGATTTGTTTTCTCCTTTACCAAGAATGAGGTAATCTCCCAACCCAAACTGTTTGCCAATAATTGATAGAGTTTGATCCCTGACTAGTTCTGAACGTAGGTCTGTTAACAAACCCTCAGTGTAGTCTGGGAATTTGGCATATAAATAATCTGCTAGTATTAAACCAAGAATAGCGTCACCTAGGAACTCTAATCTCTGATTAGTATTTGTAGTGAAAGAAAAATTTTCATTCAAATATGAAGGATGTCGAAATGCCAATTCATATAATTCAAGATTTTTGAAATCTATTCCGAGCGATTTTTGAAGTTTTATAAAATTATGATCCATATTCATAGATTATCAATAAATATAATATCTTGTTATACCTACAGGCGAGAGTATACTTTAGTTAAATATAAATAGTCTATAATTGTGTAATAATAATATCAAAAGAGTATTTCTATGAATGAAAAAGAATTGCTAGAACAATTTAAATATAAGTTTAGTTCAATTGAGCAAAAGTTATTAGATATGGCTGAATTAGCTGCACAAAACAGCTCCGTTAAACTCTACTTAGTTGGAGGTCCAGTTAGAGACTTACTATTAGGTTATGAGAACCATGATCTCGATTTTCTGATAGAAGGTAAAATAGACCTTTTTATCCATGAATTTAACAAGATTACAAATTCTGAACCAAGCAATTCTTCACAATTCAAAACATTTAAATATAAGCTTTATGAAAACGAAATAGATATAGCTTTAGCAAGAACTGAAATATATCCTTACTCAGGCAGTTTGCCAAAGATCACACCTAGTACTATCTATGAAGATCTATACAGAAGAGATTTTACTATAAATGCTTTGGCTATAAGGTTATTCCCAAGACCATACAAAATAATCGATCCTCTTAATGGATTTGAACAACTTAAGAACAAAACTATTAAAATTATTCATGATAAAAGTTTCCAAGATGATCCTACAAGAATATTTCGAGCCCTTCGTTATAAATCTAGACTTGATTTCGTAATTGATAAAACTACTCACAAAGCAATAAAAAGAGATATGCAACATATCATCAATATAAGTGGTCGACGTATAACAAATGAACTTTTAAAATTTTTATCAGAACCTGATATCTTTAAGTCACTATCTTGTTTAAGTGAGTACAAAGTACTAAAGGTTATTAATAGAAACTTTCCTTCAAATATCACCTTTGTTCAAAAACTCACAAAACTTAATCATATGAACAATTCCATAATAGATAACGAAATGCTTTTATTGGGTATATTGTGTTTCAATATGAGTGAGTCTGAGCTTCAATTTGTTATTTCTCAGTTTTCTATTCCTAAGAAAATATCAAATGTTCTTTTTGATTTAATTAAGGTTAAGAAAAAGATATATTATTCAACACTTTTAAAGAAACCATCATCTATCACGAAACTATTTGATAACTATGAAGTAAAGGCTTTGCAATTAGCTGCGAACATTACCGACAATGTAGCGTTCAATAATATCGTTAATAAATATATAGAACTATGGTCTAGAATTAAACTAAATTATGATGGTGCTCAAATAAGCCAGTTACTCTCTATTGATAAAAGCAAATTATCTGCAATTATATCTAAGGTTCGGGATGCAACAATTGATGGCATTGTGAATGGAAAATCTGATGAAAAAAAATTTATACTAAAACTAAATAAGCAACTATTTAAATGAATTATTTAAAACATCCGGACTCAGTGAAGATATAGCAAAATATCTGTCACTACCTTCAATTATAACTCCAATAAGATTACCACATTTATCAATAACAGGACTCCCTTCAAATTGAATATCTACTGTACCTGAATATATGTGTACTAAGTTTCCATTATCTAAAGTAATAGAGTTGGAGTACCTCCCTGAATAAGTTTCGAATTTACCATTAACAATTGTTGCAGTATAGCCTATTTGACCAATTGCAGGTTTATTGGTGGTTAATGAAATGCCTGCTAGATGAGCAGGTGTTGAAAATTGAAAAAAACCAATGTTTTTATTAGAGATATAGTCACCAAATAATGGGGTTATAGAACCAAGATTATTTATAGATAAATCATAAAGATTATTTTGCATTTTATTTCTATCAAGTCGACGATTACTTGTTATAATCAAGTCACCAAATTTATTATCATTAATTAAAACTCCTGATAAATATTGCGTTTCATCACTAACAATTGCTAAAGATCTTTGAATATAAGATGAATAATCGTAGACTTGCATACATGATTCATTTTTATTAGACAATTGATTGAAACCAATAAATGCGAACCCAGATATTATAAATGGAATAAGAGCCATGGTAAGACTAAAGAAAAACTGGAATAAATGTTTATGTTTTTTCATTGTTTACTTCTTTTTGATACTGAAATAAATATTGTTGTGCATAACCTGCATTTTCTTTCCAATTATTTCTTGCCCACTCACTGGCATAATTGTAGCTATTTTTCATTTCTAAACAATAACCATCTCGTAGGGCTCTTGCAACCCAACGATCAATAGGAAAGGATTCAGTTTTATTCAAGGAATAAAGTAATACACAGTCTGCAATCTTCGAACCTATCCCATAAAGAGATTCCAGAAGAGATCTTGATTCTAGATAATTGAATGTTTTTAGTTTTTCAAGATTAAATAATTGATCCGTTAATCTCACAGCTAAATCTAATACATATTTTGACCTAAACCCAAGTCCAAATTCGCGGAGTAATTTAATTGAGGTTTCAGCAACTACTTCAGGTTTAGGAAATGTATAAAAAGTTTCGTCGTTAAAAATGATCTTCTCTCCAAGATGTTCTGAAATATTGTTGATATTTTGTGATATTTTATTAAAATTTGATACCGCAGAACAAATGAATGAAACAATACAAATCCATGGATCTTGTTTTAAAATTCTGAGACCTCTATTTTTCAGTATAGCCTTATCCATGTAAGGATCATTGTTGGCGGTTAATTGTTTTTCTATATCTATAACAGACGTGTTTAAATCAAAAAAATCAATGACCTTTTGTTTAGTTTTGGATTGATGAACAGAGGTTATTACGTGCAGGAAATTATCTTTATACGATATGAAGAATGGAATACCATCAATTATACCTCGATAACCATCGCTGTACTTTAGCCAGGTAAATATTTGACCCCCATCAAATATCTTTTGTAAATCTATAATATCTTGAGAATATATTTGAAATGAGTAGGTATTAATTATTTACTCCTAGATCCATTCATTAATAAGGTTAAATACTTCAGAGGTATCTACTCTTTTAATAGAGCATTCGGGAATTGAGTTGATAAAGAAAGTTCCATATTGTTGATTTACAATACGGCTATCAAGTACAAAGACAGAACCTTTTCCTTTTTCGTTACGTATAAGTCTGCCAAATCCTTGTCTAAATCTAATAATTGCTTGAGGTAAAGCAAGTTCTCTGAAAGGATTTTTTAGTTTTGCTGATTTTGCTGTATTTATTGGATCTCCTGGAGGTCGAAATGGCAATCTAGTAATAATCACTGATTTCAATTTTGACTCTGGTATATCAATCCCTTCCCAAAGTGTATTTGTACCCATGATAATAAAATTCTCATGATTATCAATAGAAGCTAGAATTTGATTAAGGTTACCATCTATACCTTGGGCTTTAATAATATATCCATCTTTTTCTAATGTGTTTTTTAAGTTAGTTCTAGATATTCTCAATGAATAGTATGAGGTATGTAAGATTAATATTCCTCCTTTAGTAGAAGAGCAAATATCAATGAGAGTTGAATCTAGTTTTTGTTGGTATAATTGATCTCTTGGGTCGGGTATATCTCGTATTAAGCCCAGCAACACCATACTTTTATAATCAAATGGAGAATTGATTATTGATGAATATTGATTCTGAATTCCATATTGGGTGGAGGCAAAATCCAAGGATCCATTAACACTCAATGTCGCACTAGTTAACAACGTTCCTATTTCATTTACATATAAATAATTTTCAAGAATTTCTGCAGTATTTAATGGAGCTAGATTTAATACTAGTTCTTCATTATGCGAATATCGGTTACGTTTCTGAATCCAGTAAACAGAATTATTATTTCTGTTGATTAATAATTCCTGAATAGATTCGTATAAAATATCTAAATCCAAAACAAAATCAGAAAATTCATCTGTTTGTAATGTTGAGAATGATTCATTGAGATTTAGAACCTTCTTGAATGATTGTAAAGATTCTGTCCATATAGGAAGTATGGATAGGAAAAGCTTTGAATTACCAATGGATTCGTTGAGAATAAGGTATTGCTCATTATCTTTTGTCACTTCTTTATCAAATAGTTCATCAATTTTATTAAAGAATGCTGAAATATTAAATATGTGAGATTCGAGTAGTTCTTTTAATTCTTCTCCTTTATCAATTTGATCTATTCGATTTCTTAAATAAACTGAGTTTTGAAAATATTTTAACTGATCCAGTATCCGATTTCTGTATGCTTCAAACCCAAATTGATTAATTATTTCTTGTTCAAGGTTATGAGCTTCATCAATTATTAAGTATTGATATTCAGGTAAAATATTATTTCCTGATCTTAAATCTGCTAATAATAATGAATGATTTACAATCAATAAAGTACAAATATTTGCAATCTTCCTTGCGTGATCGTAAAAACAGACAATTCCTCGTGTATTACAATTATGCTTTATTCCAACAGAAATTTTATCCCAATTTGTGGTTTGCCATCCTGGAATATGAATTTCATTCTTATCACCGGTTAATGTTTTTTGAATCCAAACTCCGACTTTTGAATATAGTCGATACTGATCAATAGTTAACGTAGAAGAATTAAGTATATCTATATATTTTGAAATACATACATAATTATTTTTCCCTTTTTGTGGATGTGCAAAATTTATATTTGGAAGTTGATCTACTTCTGAGCTTAATGCAGATAATAAAGCAGGAATTTCTTTGTTTATTAATTGATCTTGAAGACTAATTGTATTGGTAGAAATTGTTACTTTTTGTTCATTAATTACTGCATGCCATAATGCGGGAATTAGATAGGCCAAAGTTTTGCCAGTACCTGTACCTGCTTCTATTAAAATTTCATTCGCCAAATCAAATGTTTGTGCTGTTTTAAATGACATTTCAAGCTGTGATTTTCTTTGATGATAATCTGTAATCGTAGTAGAAATGGGGCCATTTTCTGAAAACATGTATGTTATAAATTCGGAATAAGTGAATTTTGATAGAAATTCACGTAATTCTGAATTATCAAATTGTTCGTAACTTAAGTTCGAAAACTTATCTAAATTTGCTATGTATCCTTGAATATCGAAATTATTAATTTTGGAATTCGATAAAATCAATTCCCAAATGGAGTTTGATTGCTTAACAATTTTAGATGCTAAAAAGGCATACAATGATATGTCACTCTGAGGAACCTGTGATATATAAGGGATTAGGGCTTGGTAAACCTGAAAAGATAAAATTGCGTCGCCTTCAGCTCTATGCAATTCTTCATATTCGACATCGAGGTGTTCTGCTAACGAACTTAATGATAAATTAATATCAGATTCAATGACATTGTATGCTATATCATATGTATCAATAAAATCATTATTAACAGCTATGTTTTCTCTATTTAATATAGATAAATCAAATTTTAGATTATGCCCTACTACAGGATAATTTCCAATAAATTCATTGATTTCATTTTGTATTTGCGAAATAGTTGGTGAAAACAAAACATCATTATCACTTATACCTGTAAGTCCAGTGATTTCATCAGTTATTTTTCTTAATGGATTCACAAATGTCACATATTTATCTATATATTTACCATTAAGAAATTTTATTGCAGCAACTTCAATTATATTATCTGAATCAGTATTTAAGCCTGTTGTTTCTATATCAACAGCGATAATATAATTATCGTTTATATGATTTAAAGCCTTTTGTATGTCTGTCTGATCCATAGGAAATTTAAATAAGTAATCTTTGTATTTTAGATAATAATTTTCAATGCTTGTTATTCGATAAAATTCTTACTATATTATATCTCAAACTAAAGGAGAAACAATGACAGAAAAACCACTTACATTATACGAAGCAGCACGAAGAATGGGTGTAATCTTCGAAGAAGATGCAACTCCAGAGGAAAAAGATGTTGAAATTAATGGTATTAAATTAAGTTATCTTGATTGGGGTAATGAAGATAAACAAACTATGCTTTTATTACATGGAAGAACGAACTCCGCTCATACTTGGGATTTTACTTCCCTAGCATTTCATGGCAACTATCATGTAATTGCTCTTAACCAAAGAGGCCATGGAGATAGTGACTGGCATGACAAAGGAGACTATTCTTTAGATACAAATATACCCGATATAGAAGGCTTTGTTAGTAAATTAAAACTAAAGGATATCATACTTATAGGGCATTCAATGGGTGCCAGAAACTCTATGGTTTTTGCCGCTAGGAACCCTGATTTAGTTTCTAAATTAGTATTAGTTGATATGGCCCCAGAAACTGTTCGGGATGAACTAGATACCATTAGAGGATGGAGAAGACTCCCTGAAAGAGCTGATACATTTGATGAATTCATTGACGCAGCATTAGCTATAAACGCGCGACGAACAAGAGAGCAACTCAAGGGCAGTCTATCCCACCAGTTACGGCTTTATCCTGATGGTAAATGGAGCTGGAAATGGGATCAGGCTTTACGAACTGCAGATACCAATGGATGGGGACCAGAAATTTTGTGGGAACATGTAGATAAAATTATTACCCCGACTCTATTAGTCCTAGGTAGTGAAAGTAATTTGATATCACCAGAGATCGCAAATAAAATGGGGTCTAAAATAAAAGATTTTAAATGGGAATATGTTGAAGGTGCAGGACATCAGGTTCCCGGTGACCGTCCTGCAGGATTTCAAGAAATTGTAAGAAACTTCCTTAATCAATAATGTTTCTATTCCCTCAACACATTAATTTGAGATTTTTCGGGTGGTGGATTGCTTTTACAGGATTTTTTCAATTAGTCTGGGTTTCTGGAACTATTTTTTTTGGTATGTCAGCATTCATTGACCCAATAGCAGACCAATATGGTTGGTCAAGAGCAGCTATGGCAGGTGCTATTTCTTTACAAAGAACCGAATCTGGTATTGTTGGGCCATTTGTAGGTCCATTGATAGACAGGTTTGGTGCCAGAATACCAATATTTTTTGGAACAATTCTGACAACTATTGGTTTTTTTTGGTTAGCAAGAACTGATGGTTCAATTGTTCATTTTTATTTTGCATTTGGAACAATAGCTTTAGGCGTTTCAATTGGTTCTGTAATAACTACAACCACAGTTATTGGCAATTGGTTTATTAAATACCGAAGTACTGCTTTGACAATTGGTTTCTTGGGAACTGGATTGGGAGGATTTTTAATCCCTGTACTAGTTTGGGGAATTAATGTTTATGGGTGGAGTAATATATTAGACATAATTGCTGTTGTAAATTTATTTGTTGGTTTTATTGTTTTAGCATTTATGCGACATAAACCTGAACAATATGGACAATATCCTGATGGCATAATTCCAAAAGAATCTACAGAATCAGGTTTATTCAATGATTCAAAAGTAACAAGAGAAATATCAATGTCAACAAAGCAGATATTGAAACAAAAATCATTTTGGTTAATCAATATAAGTTTTGGTGTAACAGGAATTGCTTTATCAACTGTAATGGTTTTTGCCATACCAAGTCTGTCAAGCATAGGTTTTGACCCTCTAGTTGGTGCTTATGTTCTTACTGCAACCTCAGTTCTACTCTTTATAGGAAGATTAATTATAGGATTTTTAGCCGATACATTTAATAAACGATACTTATTATGTTTAACATTTGCACTAATCGGTTCAGGAACATTGCTATTTGGACTTCTAACTGAACCATGGCAAATTGTAATTTTTGTCATATTGTATGGTGCAGGTCATGGAGGAACAGTTCCTGTAAGATTTGCTTATTTAGCAGATATGTATGGAAGAAAATCATACGGAACGGTAATCGGAATAACAACAACAACAGGAGCTATTTTTGGAATAATTGGACCAATTTATGCAGGATATATATATGATCAATACATGAACTATAGAATTGCTTTTACACTAATAGGAATACTAACTTTTATATCAATACCATTAATTCTTATGGTAAAAGAAACAAACCAAGTAGATGAGATATAGTATAATTAATACATTAATTTAAGAATTGAGAATATTATGAGTGAACAAATACATGACATTATTATAATCGGATCAGGACCTGCAGGTGATACTGCTGCGCTCTACGCTGCACGGGCTAATTTAAAACCCATCGTAATAGAAGGCATCGAGCCTGGAGGCCAATTAATGATAACAACTGATGTTGAAAATTATCCTGGCTTTCCTAAAGGGATCCAAGGTCCTGAATTAATGGAAGAATTTAAGGCTCAAGCTGAACGATTTGGTGCAGAATATATATTTGGAGAAGTAAGTTCAGTGGATTTTAGTAATCGACCTTTTACAATAACAGTTGATGAAGAAACAACATACAAATCAAATTCAGTAATTATTGCTACTGGGGCTACTGCTAAATTATTAGGCCTCGAAAGTGAAAGTAATCTTATGGGTAGAGGTGTTTCGGCATGTGCTACTTGTGATGGATTCTTTTTTCAAGATCAGGAAGTTGCTGTAGTTGGTGGTGGTGATACCGCAATGGAAGAAGCGTTATTTCTTACTCGTTACGCCACTAATGTAAAAATCATACATAGAAGAAATGAATTAAGAGCATCGAAAATAATGCAAGAACGAGCCGTAAGTAACTCGAAGATTGAATTTATATGGAATACTGAGGTTACTGATATTTTGGCTAATGAAAATGGGGAAGTTGCAAAATTAAAATTACACAATTTATCTACATCAGATGAAAGTGAATTGGATATTAATGGTTTATTTATTGCCATTGGTCACCAACCAAATACCCAAATATTCGATGGTATCATCGATAGAAATGAAAATGGGTATATCTTAACAAACAATGGAACAAAAACTAACATAGATGGCGTTTTTGCTTGTGGAGATGCTCAAGACTGGATTTATCGACAGGCAGTAACAGCAGCTGGAACAGGTTGTATGGCAGCAATTGATGCTGAAAGATATTTAGCAGAATTAGAGTAATTTCAATGGAACATAATAAAAAAAAGAGGAGTTATACTCCTCTTTTTGTTTTGTTAGGTTAATGTCCACCGCAACCGCAACCGCCACCACCGGCACCACACGCGCATCCTCCACCTTGAGGTGCTTGGTCTTGTGCACCACAACCACATCCGCCACCGCCGCAGCCACATCCGCCGCTTTCAGCAACAAAGTTAGGATTATTTATAACGAAACCGCTTTTCATTAATCCGTCGACATAGTCGATTTCAGATCCATCTAATAATGGAAGGCTATCATTATCAACAACTAGGCCTACTCCACTTGCATCTATGATCGAATCTGTTGATTTTACATCCTCTTCCAAAGATAACATGTATTGAGCACCACCATTTGGTCCTGGCATAACTACGATTCTTAAATAAGAATCATCTTGGCCTTCATCGCTCATAACTTCTTTTAATTTCAAAGCAGCAACTTCAGAAACACTGATTCCGTTTACCATTTCATTACCTCAATTTAAATGTAATAATATAAATAGAGTTTAGCATTATGACTTTTTGCAGTCAATGAACTTATCTAACATAGATACAGCGGGTTGACTAATTCTCTTAATATAAACAACAATATAACTATTACAAAATTGTCAAAGGATATTTATGGATATTTTACTTGCTGAACCTCGTGGATATTGTGCTGGAGTGGTTAGAGCTGTTGATATTGTGGAGATTGCCTTAACCAAAATTGGAAATCCAATATACGTAAGACATGAGATTATCCATAATCAACATGTTGTTAATGAATTAAAAGATAAAGGTGCAATATTTGTTGAAGAAATTTCTGAAATCCCAGAAAAATCAACAGTTATCTTTTCAGCACATGGTGTATCCCCTGAGGTTTGGGAAGAAGCTCAAAAGAAAAATTTAAACATTATTGATGCAACATGCCCTTTAGTTACCAAAGTTCATGTTGAAGCTATTAAATATGCTAAAGATGGCTACACAATTCTTTTAGTTGGTCATAAAGGACATGATGAAGTCATTGGCACAATGGGCGAAGCACCTGACAATACAATACTTGTTGAAAGTGTCGATGATATACCCTCATTAAACGTTCCAAATTTAGAAAAAGTTGTAGCACTTACACAAACCACATTGAGTGTTTCTGATACAGCTAATATTATCTCAGCGTTAAAACAGAAATTCCCTCAACTTATTACTAGAAATGATATTTGTTATGCTACAACGAATAGACAAAACGCCCTTGATTCAATAACAGACGATGTAGATTTAGTACTTGTTGTCGGTGCAAAAAATAGTTCCAATAGCAATAGACTAAAAGAACTTGCTTCAGAAAGAGGAATTGAAGCATATTTAGTTAATGGTCCAGAAGATGTAAAACTAGATTGGTTAGAAGGGAAAAGTTCTATTGGTATTACATCAGGAGCTTCTACTCCAGAGGTTTTAGTTAACGGTGTCATAGAAAAAATCAAACCATCAAATATTCAGAATATAGTCTATGCTGAAGAAAATGTTAATTTTAAATTACCAAAAGAAGTCGTTTAAATTATCTTCTACTTTGTAGTTTTGCTAACAATCGAAGAATCTCAAGATATAACCATACTAGTGTGACAAGTAGACCAAGCGTAGCTCTCCATTCCATATACTTAGGAACTCCTATTTCGGCGGCCTCTTCTATGAAGTCAAAATCTAACACTAAGTTAAGAGAAGCTATAATAACTACAAATACGCTGAACCCGATACTTATCATGGAGCTGTTAGTTATGTCCATAATTGGCATAACTCCCCCGCCAAACATACTCATAAAGAAACTAACCATATATAAGATAAATATTCCGCCTGTTGCTGCAGCGACACCTAATTTAAAGTTTTCAGTGGCTTTAATAAGTCGTGACTTATATGCAAGTAATAATGAGAAAAATATACCCGCAGTTAAAACTATTGCCTGAGTAACAATTCCTTCATACATTGAGTTAAATAAATATGAAATCCCACCAAGAGCCATACCTTCAAATAGAGCGTATAAAGGAACTGTTTTAGGAGACCATTGAGGTTTAAACATTGTAGCGATAACGAGTATAAAACCTAAAATAAATCCAATAAATGTAAAGGCTGTGACTTGGTACACAAATGTAAATGTTCCGGATGCAAGCAAGATAAATAAAGATATAATTGTTCTGTTCACGGTACCATCAATTGTCATTACCCTATCATCAACGTATTCAACATTTTCAAATGTTTTGGAAGAAAGAGCTGGGTTTCCAGAACGTAATGAAAGATGTCCTGAATTTTGTTGTCCTCTACTACTATACATAAGTCCTCCTGTAAATTAGAGTGAAATTTCTGATTCTAGTGAAAAACCAGTAGGAGCAATACCTCCGGCTAAGCCTCCACCATCTAAAGTAAAAAAGTTTCCCGAAACATAATTGGATGCATCAGAGGCAAGATATACTGCTAAAGGTCCTATTTCCACAGGATAGCCTGTTCTTCCGATTGGGATATATGGAGATCGATGGTCTCTATCGACATCAGTACTAATAAAACCTGGTACTATACAGCTAACATTAACCCCATGCCTAGAAAGACTATTCGTTAAAACTCGAGTTAAATTAACAACTCCACCTTTTGCAGCTCCATACATATAGTTATTATTAGCCCCACGGAAACCTAAACCTGATGCAACATTGATGATTTTTCCAGATCCTCTTTCAGTCATCTCTTGCGCTACAGCCCTACTACAATAGAAAGTACTGCTGAGATTAACGTCGATTCCTTCTCTCCATTCTTCATCAGTTATTTCCCATATAGGTTTTGGGGTTTGACCTCTAACGATACCTGCATTATTAATTAAAACGTCAATTTGTCCAAATTCTTTTCTGACAATTGCAAATAAGTTGTCTATTTGTTTTGAATCAGTAACATCAGTAGCCACTCCTAAAGATCTTCTTCCAATGTTTTGTATTTCAGAGGCAGTTTCATCGAGAAGATTTTGTCTTCTAGCTGCAACAACTACATCAGCACCTGCTTCTGCTAGTGCTAGCGACATTGCTTTACCTAATCCAGATCCTCCACCAGTTACTACGATTGTTTTTCCTTCTAAATTAAGTTTATCTAGCATTATTATCTCCTATAATCATTAGATTATTTCACCATAATCAATATATTCTATATCACCATTTTCTTTTAATACTTTAAGAGCCCCTGATTTATTAACAGATACGGCTATCCCAGTAATTTCTATTTGATTATTAGTTTTAATGGTTATATTTTGACCTAATGTTATCAAATGTTGATTCCAATATTCAAATATAGATTCCCATGTATGCTCTTTAGTATAAAAACTATTAAATTGTTTTAATAAGTTTATTAAAATTATCGACCTATCTATTGTATGTCCGAGTTCATGAGAAATGCTAGTCGCAGTTTTGCCATTTGTTAATTCAACTGATGGGAAATAATTAACATTTAGACCAATACCAATTATTGCGCAAGTAGGATTATTTTCTTGAAATAGTGATTCTACTAATATACCTGCGATTTTTTTATTATTGACTAACACATCGTTAGGCCATTTAATTTGTGGATTTAATTGTATGGATTCTAAAAAGCGAGCGATTATTACTGATGAAAGAATTGTTAATTGATTTATCATTTCTGGATCTGGATAGATTAATAATGAAAAAGTAATATTTTGATTTTGTTCACTAACCCAGTCTCTACCCAACCTCCCCCTAGCTTTGGTTTGATATTCGGCAAAAACAACTAAACCATCATTACTCAAATCACCTACATAATTGCGCGCATCATCCATAGTAGATGTAGTTTCATCTAAATAAATAAAATTACTACCAATAATAGAATCACTCAGTTCGTGAGTAATAGAATTTATATCTAAACTAATGATTAACCTCAACATTCCATATCGATGTATAATAATAATAATTATAGTAAATATGAACAAATACTAAAACATATGAAAAATAATATTATAATATTACTAGCCACCATTTTTATATTAAGTTGCCAACAAGAAACTGAATTAGATACCAATGATATATCAATTATCCACGATTATCGTGAGTATTTAACTAATGAGTCACTTATAAAATTAGAAAAAATTCAATTAACTAATACGTTTGATAATCCGTGGGCAATGGAATTTATCAATGATGAATTGGTAGTTATTACTGAAAAAGAAGGTAGCTTATCATTAGTTAACTTAACCACTTCTAAAGTCTCACAAATAAGACATACTATCCCTGTAATCAGCTATGGCCAAGGAGGTTTATTAGATATTACTTATTACAAGGACAATCTATATACAACTTTTACCATTAAAAATAATCAAGGTGAATATACAACAGCAATTGGAAAAGGAGAATTTGTTGCCCCCTACAATGAAATCAATAATTTCGAAATAATTTTAGAAGCTCTCCCTTATCTTAATAGTAGTAAACATTTTGGTTCTCGAATACTTATCCAAGAAGA
>Ga0114932_10000498_pt1 | contig 46768 bp, 34 predicted proteins | sample 2SBtaG_2_FD_87286 | JGI IMG/M metagenome (GOLD analysis project Ga0114932, IMG submission 87286) | Deep subsurface microbial communities from Kolumbo volcano to uncover new lineages of life (NeLLi) - 2SBTROV12_ACTIVE470 metaG | ecosystem: Environmental > Aquatic > Marine > Volcanic ...
AGCGTCATCATGCTCTACGTCTCGATGGGCAAGGTGGCGGGCGGCACGGCACCGATCCTGGACCACGGCGCGCTGCCGGAAGGCTTCGTCGCCTTCTCGAACCCCCTCCCGCACGTCTTGATGCTCACGGCCATCGTCGTTGGCGTGGCCACCACGGCCCTCGGGCTGGCCATCGTCGTTCGGATCAAGGAGGCCTACGGCACCGTCGAGGAAGACGAGATCGTGGCCATGGACAACGCCCTGCACAGCGGTGAGGGCTGATGGCTGGCGGAGCCGAGATCGAGGTCGTGCACCGTACGCTGAGCGACCACCTGCCGGTGCTCGCGGTGGTCCTGCCGCTGGTGGCTGCGCCCGTCTGCGTGCTGCTCCGGAAGCCGGCGCTGGTCCGGCCCTTCGCCATCATGGTGGCCTGGGCCACCCTGGGGATCTCGGTGAGCCTGCTCTCGACGGCGCTCGGGTCGGGGCCCATCGACTACCACGTAGGGGGCTGGGCGCCTCCGGTGGGCATCGCGTACCGCATCGACGTGGTCAACGCGTGGGTGCTGGTGATCGTCACGGCCATCGCCTCGGTCACCTTCCCCTTCGGCGAGGGGCACGAGAACCTCGACCTCGATCCCTCGCGGGTGCACCTGTACTACGCCACCCTGCTGCTCTGCCTGTGCGGCCTGTTGGGCATGGCGGCCACCGGCGACGCGTTCAACATCTTCGTGTTCCTCGAGGTCAGCTCCTTGTCGAGCTACGCGCTGATCGCGCTCGGCCACAAGCGCCAGGCCCTGCGAGCGGCCTACAGCTACCTGGTCATGGGCACGATCGGTGGCACCTTCTTCCTGATCGGGGTGGGCCTGCTGTTCCAGTCCACGGGCACCCTCAACATCGTCGACCTCTCCGAGCGCGTGCAACCGCTGCTCGGGTCGCGCACCGTGGTCGCCGCGTTCGCGTTCCTCCTGGTCGGCCTCGGCATCAAGCTCGCGATCTTCCCGCTGCACCAGTGGCTGCCCAACGCCTACACCTACGCGCCCGCGAAGGTCTCTGCCTTCCTGGCCGCCACCGCCACCAAGGTGGGCGTGTACGTGCTGCTCAGGGTGCTCTTCGGCATCTTCGGGGTGGCCTTCGTCTTCCACACCCTGCGGCTCGAGGTGTTGCTGCTGCCCATGAGCCTGCTCGCGATGTTCGCGGGCTCGTTGGCCGCCATCGCGCAGACCGACATCAAGCGCCTGCTGGCCTACAGCTCCATCGCGCAGATCGGGTACATGACCCTCGGGATCAGCTTCGCCAACATCGACGGGCTCACGGGCAGCGTGCTGCACCTCTTCAACCACGCTCTGATGAAGGGCGGCCTCTTCCTCGTCGTGGCGTGCGTCAACGCGCGCATCGGCAGCTCGCGGGTCCAGGACTTCGCCGGGCTGGGCCGCGCCATGCCGCTCACGATGGCCGCCTTCGTCCTCGGCGGCCTGAGCCTGATCGGGGTGCCCGCGACCGTGGGCTTCGTGAGCAAGTGGTACCTGGTCATCGGTGCACTGGAGCGTGGCTGGCCGGTGGTGGCGCTCCTGATCCTGCTGAGCTCTCTGCTCGCCGTGGTCTACGTCTGGCGCGTCCTCGAGGTCATCTACTTCAAGGAGCGGCCGGCCGACGCCCCGGAGGTCTGTGAGGTCGGCTGGCGCATGCTCGCACCGACCTGGATCCTCATCGGCGCGGCGGTCTACTTCGGCCTGCGCGCGGAGCTGTCCAGCATGGTGGCCATCGAAGCCGCCAAGACCCTGATCGGGAGCGTGCCATGAGCGCCTGGCTGATCGGCGCAGCGCTGGTGGTGCCCGCCCTGGGGGCGGCCCTGGTCGCGCTCGTGGGGTGGCTCACCCCCGAGGACCCCAAGACTGGCGGCAACAACGCCCGCGAGGCGGTCACGGTGCTCGCCTCGGTCTTGACCTTCGGGCTGGTGGGTGGGCAGATCCTGCCGGTGGTCTGGTCTGGCCGGCGTCCGTCCTGGACGGTCTTCGAGGTGATCCCGAACGTGCCCTTGGCCTTCGAGATCGAGCCGCTGGGCATGCTCTTCGCGCTGGTCGCCAGCGCGCTCTGGATCCCCACCAGCCTCTACGCCTTCGGCTACATGCGCGGGCACCACGAGAAGAACCAGACACGCTTCTTCGTGTGCTTCGCGGCGGCCATCTTCGCGGCCCTGGGCATCGCCTTCTCGGCGAACCTCTTCACGCTCTTCCTCTTCTACGAGCTGCTCACCTTCTCGACCTACCCCCTCGTCACCCACGAGGGCACCGAGAAGGCGATGAAGGCCGGGCGCGTCTACCTGGGCATCCTGGTCTTCACGTCGGTCACCTTCCTGCTCTTCGCAGTGATCTGGACCTACCAGCTCACGGGCACCACCGACTTCACCCCGGGTGGCATCCTGGCGGGATCGGTGTCGCCCGGACAGGCCACCCTGTTGCTGGCGCTCTTCGCGTTCGGCACGGGCAAGGCCGCGCTGATGCCCTTCCACCGCTGGCTGCCCAACGCCATGGTCGCGCCCACGCCGGTGTCGGCGCTGCTGCACGCCGTGGCCGTGGTGAAGGCGGGGGTCTTCACGGTCCTGAAGATCGTGGTCTACGTGTTCGGGCTCGACTTCCTCACCACCACCGGCGCGTCGCAGTGGCTGTGCTGGGTGGCGGCGTTCACGCTCTTGTCGTCCTCGGTCATCGCCCTGACCAAGGACAACCTCAAGGCACGCCTGGCCTACTCCACGGTGAGCCAGCTCAGCTACATCGTGCTCGGGGCGGCGCTGGCCACCTCCGCGGGCGCGCTGGGCGGCGGCCTGCACATCGCCATGCACGCCATGGGCAAGATCACGCTGTTCTTCTGCGCGGGCTCGATCATCGTCTTCGCCCACAAGACCAAGGTGTCCGAGATGGACGGCCTCGGTCGGCGCATGCCGCTCACCATGGCCGCCTTCTTCCTCGGCTCGATGTCGATCATCGGGCTGCCGCCCATGGGGGGAAGCTGGTCCAAGTGGTACCTGGCGCTCGGCGCGGCCGACGCCGGCCAGCCGATCTTCGTGGGTGTGTTGATGGTGAGCTCGCTCTTGAGCATCGGCTACCTGATGCCGGTGGTGGGACGGGCCTTCTTCCTGCCGCCGAAGCCCTGGACCGACGACCACGGTCACCACCACGCCGCCCAGACCGAGCGGCGGGAGGGCGACTGGCTGTGCACGGGCCCGCTGTGCCTCACCGCGGCGGGCTGCGCCCTGCTCTTCTTCTACGGCTCGGGCGTGCGTGATCTGCTGCTGCCCATGGTCGAGGTGGCGCAGCTGGCGGAGGTGCTGCCATGAGTCACGAGCACGGTCCCCCCTCGGTGCCCCTGGAGAAGGTGAAGCTCATCGTGCGCTTCACGCTCTTCATCTGCGCGGTCTCGGTCGGCGCGGAGCTCTTCTTCGACAAGGCCGGGCACGTGCACTACGGCTTCGAGCAGATCCCCGGCTTCCACGCAGCGTACGGCTTCGTGAGCTGTGTGCTGCTGGTCCTCCTGGCGGCCCAGATGCGGAAGCTCGTCCTGCGCGACGAGGACTACTACGACCGTGATTGAGCAGCTGCCTCCCGGTCTGATCCTGATCCTCGGCGGGTTGCTCCTGCCGCTGGTGCCCAGGTCCGTGCGCAAGATCGTGCTCGTCCTGCTGCCCGCGTTGGGGCTGGCCCACGCGGCCGTGCTGCCCCTGGGCTCGTCGCTCGCCTACACGGTGTTCGACTACGAGCTGGTGCTCTACCAGGTCGACGCGCTGAGCCGGATCTTCGGCATCATCTTCCACATCGCGGCCCTGTTGACCGCGGTCTACACCCTGCACGACGACGACCCGGTGCAGCAGGTGGCCGGACTGACCTACAGCGGCGCGGCCATCGCGGCGGCCTTCGCGGGCGACCTGATCACCCTGTTCGTGTTCTGGGAGGCCACCGCCATCACGTCGGTGTTCCTCATCTGGGCACGCCGCACCGAGCGCGCCTACGCAACGGGCATGCGCTACCTCGTCGTGCAGGTGGCCAGCGGCGTGCTCCTGCTCGCGGGCGCCATCCTGTACTTCCAGCAGAGCGGCAGCCTGTCGATCGACCCCTGGCTGGCTGATGGCAACCAGCTGCGCGGCATGTTCGCCTTCGACACGCTCGAGCAGGCGTCCGCCGCCCAGCTGCTGATCCTCGCGAGCTTCGGCATCAAGGCGGCCTTCCCGCTCCTGCACAGCTGGCTGCAGGATGCCTACCCGGAAGCCACGGTGGGCGGCACGGTGTGGCTCTCGGCGTTCACCACCAAGCTGGCCATCTACGCGCTCGCGCGCTGCTTCGCGGGCACCGAGCTGCTGATCCCCATTGGCGCGCTGATGACCGCCTTCCCCATCTTCTATGCGGTGATCGAGAACGACCTGCGCAAGGTGTTGGCCTACAGCCTGAACAACCAGCTGGGCTACATGGTGGTGGGCGTGGGCATCGGCACGCAGCTCGCGATCAACGGCGCGGCCTCGCACGCCTTCGCCCACATCCTGTACAAGGGCCTGCTCTTCATGGGCATGGGCGCGGTGCTCTACCGGGCTGGCACCGTGAAGGGCTCCGAGCTGGGCGGGCTGTGGCGGCAGATGCCGTACACCACCGTCTTCACCTCGATCGGCGCGGCGGCCATCTCGGCCTTCCCGCTGTTCAGCGGCTTCGTGTCGAAGTCGATGATCCTGACCGCTGCGGCCGACGGCCACTACACGGTCACCTTCCTGGTCTTGCTGTTCGCCAGCGCGGGTGTGTTCCACCACTCGGGCATCAAGATCCCCTACTTCGCCTTCTTCGCCCACGACAGCGGTCGGAAGGTGAAGGAAGCCCCCCGGAACATGCTGGTGGCGATGGGCGTGGCGAGTGCGCTCTGCATCGGCATCGGCGTCTGGTACGAGCCGCTCTACGCCCTCCTGCCCTTCGACATGGACGTGATCGGCTGGATCCCGTACGACGCCACCCACGTCGTGACCCAGCTCCAGCTGCTCCTGTACTCGGCGGCGGCGTTCATCTTCCTGCAGAAGATGGGCTGGTACCCGCCCGAGCTCAAGTCCACGAACGTGGACGTGGAGTGGGTGTACCGGAAGGGCGGCAAGCGCCTGGCCGTGCAGGCAGGGCGCGCGGTCGACGCGGCCTACCTGGGGGCCCGGGAGGTGGTGTTCGCCACGGCCTGGCGCGTGGTGCACCAGGTGAAGGTCTGGCACAGCCCCACCGGGTTGCTGGGCGAGCCGTGGCCGATCGGCGCAGCCGCCATCGCGGCGGCCACCGTGCTGGTGTTGGCGCTGGGGCTCGGCTGGAGCGGCTGACCGCCCGGGTCCGCAGGCTCGCTACCGCAGCCGCGCCGCCAACAGCCTGGCCGCTTCCGCCGCGCGCTCCGGTGGCGCCGACGTGAAGCAGATGCGCACGCAGGTCTCGTACCCGGTGCCAAAGCTCGGTCCTGGCGCCAAGACCAGGCCATCGTCGAGGCAGTCCTCCAGGAAGCCCCAGATGCCGCGCTCGTCCAGCTTGGGGGCCACGTCGAGGAACAGGAAGGTGCTGCCGTCGGGGCGCCGCACACCCAGGGTGTCGGCCATCGCTTCCCCGGCTGCCCGGTACAGGGTGCGGGCTTCGTCCACCCACGCCTGACCCCGCTGGAGCACCTCGATCCCTGCGAGCTGGCCCGAGGTGGGCGCCGAGTAGAAGGTGTGCGTGCTGACCTTGCGCGCCTGCGCGACCGCCGCCGGTGGACCGACCAGGTAGCCGGTGCGGTTGCCCGACATGCCGTGGCCCTTGGAGAAGGAGAAGGCCGAGAAGGTGCGCTCGGGGGCGAGGGCGCCCATGTAGGTGTGGGGCGCCCCCCACGAGTACAGCTCGTAGACCTCGTCCGAGAGGATCCAGAGGTCGTGTTCGCGCGCCAGCTCGGCGAGCGCCTGCATGCACGCTTCCGGGATGATGCGCCCGGTGGGGTTGGAGGGCGTGGACACGTACAGGGCCACGGTCCTGGGCGTGATGCGCGCGCGCACCGCCTGGACCGCTGCCTCGACGGACGCCAGGCGGTCGTAGAAGGGCACCTCGACCGGCTTGCCGCGGAAGGCCTGCACGATGCCGCGGATGAGCGGCCAGAAGGGCGCGAGGATGAGCACTTCCTCGTCGGGCTCGAGGATGGATCCGAGGGCCGCGCCCAGCGCCCCCGTGCAACCCGCTGTGACCAGCACGCCGCCGCGCTCGGTCGGGAGGCCGCTGGCGCGGGTCTTGTCGACCACCGCGTCCACGAGCGCCGGCAGTCCCTGGGGCGAGGAGTAGCGGTGCATGCCTGGATGGCGGGCGACGGTGAAGTCCTCCATGCGGCAGCCGGGCGCCGGCTCCATCCACGTGTCGCCCACGTGCAGGGGGTACACCGACTCCGGCGGCAGGGCGGCCACCTTGTGCGCGATGCGCGAGAAGACCGCCCCGGGCATCTGGTCGACCGCGCTGCACGGCCCGGGGGGGCGAGGCATCAGGCCAGGCTCTCCAGCCACGCGCGCAGGATGTTCACGGCCACCTGCTTCCGGTACGTCGAGGTGCTGCGAATGTCGTCGATCGGGGTGATGTCGCGCACCACGAGCTCGGCCATGCGCGGGTCCACCGGGCGACCGAGCAGGGCGCGCTCGGTGGTCTCGCAGCGTACCGGCACCGCAGCGACCGAGCCGTAGGCGATGCGGGCTTCGGTGACCACGCCGTCGGCGATCTTGAGCCGCGCACCGAGCACCACCTTCGAGATCGCCTGGGCCAGGCGGGTGCCCACCTTGCGGTAGTGGGTGAGGTCCTCGGGGGCGCGGGCGGGTAGCCACACCCCCGTGATGATCTCGTCGGGCTGCAGCTCGACGCGGCGGTAGCCCAGGAAGAAGCGGTCGAGCGGGATGAAGCGCGGTCCGCGTTGGGCGCTGGCCGCCTCGACCATGGCGTCGAGGCTCAGGAGCACGGGCAGCGAGTCGCCAGCCGGGCTGGCGTTGGCCAGGTTCCCGCCCACGGTGCCGCGGTTCTGGATCTGCAGGGCGCCTACGGTGCGCGCGCACTCGGCCAGCGAGGGCGCTTCCTCGAGCAGGAGCTCGGAACGTGCCACGTCGGTCCAGGTGGTGGTGGCTCCGATCCAGATCCGCTTGCCGTGCTTGCGGATGCCGCGGAGCTCGGGGAGGTCGAAGATGTCGACCACCGTCGTCATCTCGCGCGTGCCGAGCTCCTGCTCCACCAGCAGGTCCGTGCCGCCGGCCAGCACGGTGACCCCCGTGTTCGCCGCGATGAAGCGCAGGGCTTCGTCGAGGCTCCCCGGCTTCTCGAAGGTGGCGCTACTCGTCAGCACCGACGACCTCGGCCACGGCGTCCACGATCTTCTGGTAGCCGGTGCACCGGCAGAGGTTTCCGGCCAGCTGCTCGCGCAGGTCCTGCCGGGTGGGCCGGGTGCCGCTCTCGAGGATCTCGGCGGCGGTGACCAGGAAGCCCGGTGTGCAGATGCCGCACTGCGCGGCACCGTGCTCGAGGAAGGCATCGAGGATGCCTTGGAGCCGGTCGTCCTGCGCGAGGCCTTCGATGGTGCGGATGTCGTGCCCGGGCATCTGGCCCACGGCCACGAGGCAGGCGCAGACCGAGCGGCCGTCGATCAGCACGCTGCAGGCGCCGCACTCGCCTTCGCCGCAGCCTTCTTTGCTTCCGGTGAGCCGCAGGTCTTCGCGGAGCACGTCGAGCAGGCGCGCCATCGGAGCACACGCCACCGTGTGTTCCGCGCCGTTGACCTTCAGGAGCACAGTGCCTCCAGCACGCGTTCGGGCGTCATGGGCAGGCGATCGAGCACCGCGCCGCTGGCGTCCTCGATGGCCTGGGCGACCGCAGCCGCCGGACCGTCCATGGGGATCTCGCCGACGCCCTTGGCGCCGAAGGGACCACCGGCGTAGGGCAGCTCGATCAGCACGGTGGTCATCTCGGGCGCGTCGAGCGAGGTGGGGATGATGTAGTTGGTGAGTCGGTCGTTCTTCTGGCCGGCCTGGTCGTCGAGGACCACCTCTTCGCACGTGGCGTAGCCCAGCCCCTGCAGCGACCCGCCCTCGATCTGGCCGGTGCACAGCACGGGGTTCAGGGCCCTGCCCACGTCGGTGGCGCTGGTGAAGTGCCGGTAGCTGACCTCGCCGGTGTCCATGTTCACCGCGAGATCCACCACGCACGCGCTCCAGCCGTAGGTCGGGTAGGCGTCGCCCTGGTAGCGCACGTCGTCCCAGGTCATGGAGCCGTCGTCCTCGTACACGGACTCGGCCCGCAGGACCTGCTCGGACTCGCGCAGCGCCAGCAGATCCGAGAAGCTGCCGTCGGTGCCGATCTCGGCCTCGAGGGCGGCCTTCAGGGCCACGGCGGCCTTCTGCGTCACCCCGCCCACGACCATCGCGGTGCGGCTGGCGACCGTGGGGCCGCTGTCGGGCACGGCGGCGGTGTCGGGCTCTTCGACCACCACGGACTCCGCGTCGATGCCCAGCTCCTCCGCCACGATCTGGGGGAGGATGGTGCGCGTACCCTGGCCGATGTCGGTCGACCCGCTGAGCACGTGGATGCGCTGACCGCGGAGCTCGAGCGCCACCCGGCCCTCGAGGCGCGCTTCGCCGTTGCCCGTGAAGCCGCAGCCGTGGAAGACCACCGCCACGCCGCGCCCGAGCTGGGCGAGCGCGCACGGGTCGCCCGCACCCGGGCGAGAGACCAGGAAGGGGGAGGGGGCGGGGGCCGCTTCGAGCGCGGCGTCGAGCACCTGGAGGCCGCCCACCTGCGTCATCACCTGGCCGGTGGCGGTGGTGTCGCCCTCGCGGAGCAGGTTGCGCCGGCGCAACAGCACCGGGTCGAGGCACAACCTGCGCGCGATGCGGTCCATGTGGCGTTCGACCGCGAACATGGCCTGAGGGGCGCCGAAGCCCCGGAAGGCGCCGTTGGGGGGGCTGTTGGTGGCGACCACGGTGCCGTGGATGCGCACGTGGTCGGCCCTGTAGGGCCCCATGCCGTGGATGACGGCTCGGGAGAGGACCACCGGCGAGAGGGTGTTGTAGGCGCCCCCGTCCATCACCACGTCGGACTCCCAGGACAACAGGGTGCCGTCGTCGTCGACCCGCGTGCGGATCCGGATGGTGGCGGGGTGGCGCTTCGTGGTGGCCCGGAGGTCCTCGTCGCGTCGGTAGATGAGCTTCACGGGCCGGCCCGTGTGGATGGCCAGCAGCGCCGCGTGGGCGGCGATCATGGAGGGGTACTCCTCCTTGCCGCCGAAGCCGCCCCCCGTGCAGGCCTGCACCACGTTGATCTTCTGGCCGTCGAGCAGCCCGGCCAGGGCCTTCACGATGTAGTAGGGGCACTGCAACGAGCCGATGATGGTCAGCGAGCCGTCGGCGTTCGGCACGACGAGGATGCCCTGGGGCTCGATGTAGAGCTGCTCCTGGTGGCCCACCGTGTAGCTGCCTTCGACCAGGGTGCCGGTGGCGACGGAGCGCAGGTCGCCCTTCTCGATCGTGATCTCCTTGAACACGTTGTCGGCGCCGTAGATGCGCACCCCGGCGCCCTGGGCGCGGGTGTAGTCGGTGAGCGCGCGGCTGGTCTTGTAGTCGACCACCACGTGCTTGGCGGCCTCCAGGGCCTTGTCGCGGGTAGGGGCGGCCACGAGCGCCACCGCTTCGTGGGCGTGCCGGACCTGGTCGGACGCGAGCGCCGGTTGATCCTCGGTCATGAGGAACACGAGGTTCTTGCCTGGGATGTCCTTCGCCGTCACCAGGGTCACGCCGGTCCAGTCGTAGTCCGGGTCGCGGGTGATGCTCCTGATGCGGGCTCGCGCGTGCGGCGAGCGCACCGTCGCACCGTAGAGGCAGCCGTCGGGCCGGAGGTCGTCGACGTACTTGGCGGCCCCGGTGACCTTGTCCACCCCGTCGCGACGTCGGGGACTGGTGCCGACGGACACGCTTGCTCCTGCTCGATCGCGGGGAGGATAGCGCACGGCGGCGCCGGGCCCGCGGCGTGGGCCCGGACCGTCTCGTGCTATCGATCCTCGAGCATGCCGAGCGACGCGCCCGCCACCGCCGAGACCGTGATCCTGGACGACGAGCTGGCACCTCCCAGCCACGCGCCGCTGGCCCCCGCGCTGCCTGGGTACGAGGTGCTCGACCTGGTTGCGGTCGGGGGCATGGGCGAGCTCTGGCGCGTGCACGACCCCAGCCTCGATCGCACGGCGGTGATGAAGGTGCTGCGTCCGGAGTTCACCGGGCACACCGGCGCCACGGCGCGCTTCCTCGCCGAGGCGCAGGCCACCGCCCAGCTCGACCACCCGGCCATCGTGCCGGTGCACGAGGTCGGCACGCTGGACGACGGTCGGCCGTACTTCACCATGCGGCTCGTGCGCGGCCGGACGCTGCTCGAGGCGATCGCGGCGCTGCACGCCGACCCCGAGGCCGCCGCCGCCGGGGGGCTGCAGCGCATGGTCCAGCACTTCGGCGTGATCTGCGACGCGGTCGCCCACGCCCATGCCCGCGGCGTGCTCCACCGCGACCTGAAGCCCGAGAACGTGATGGTCGGCGGCTTCGGCGAGGTGCAGGTGATGGACTGGGGGCTCGCCAAGGTCCAGGGCCGCTCCGACGGCGACCTGCTGGGCGTCAACCTCCCGGCCCGGAGCCATGTGCAGACCCAGGTCGGCACGATCTTCGGCACCCCCGCCTACATGCCACCGGAGCAGGCGGCCGGCGATCTGAGCCTCGTCGACGCGCGGTCCGACGTGTACAGCCTCGGGGCGGTGCTCTACACGCTCCTCGCCGGGCGCCCGCCCTTCGACGGTCCCGACACCGTGGCGGTCCTGGCCAAGGTGCGGAGCGGAGAGCGCCCGGCGCCCATCCAAGGCCAGCTCCCGCTGCCCCGGGCGCTCGTCGACCTCTGCGAGCGCGCCATGCAACCCGATCCGGAGGCGCGCTATCCGGACGCCGCCGCTCTGACGGCCGACGTGCACGCCTACCTCGACGGTGCCACGCGGCGCGCCCAGGCCCGTGCGTTGCTCGACAGCGCTCTGGCCCGTCGCGCGGACGTGCAGGCCAGGCGGGTCGAAGCGGCCCGGCTGCGCTCGGCCGGCGAGCGAGCGCTGCAGGCGGTCGGTCCCTTGGCCGGCGAGGAGCAGAAGGCCTCGGGGTGGGCGCTCGAGGACGCGGCCGCGGCGCTGGAGCGTCGCGCAGCCCTCGACGACGCAGCGATCGACGCTGGACTGCGCGCGGCGCTGGGGCAGGCCCCGGATCTGGTCGAGGCCCGCCTCGCGCTCGTCGCTCGCCGGCGGAGCCAGCTCGAGGAGGCCGAGCGCCGCGGCGATCTGGACGCCGCCGCCCAGGCGGAAGCGGGCGTGCAGCGTCACCTCGATCTGCTCCCCGCCGGCCACCCGGAACGGCACCGGTCCACGCTCTGGCTCCGGGGTGAAGGCACGGTCTCGCTCGTCACCGACCCGCCCGGGGCCGAGGTCAGCTGCCTCCGGTACGAGCCGGTGAACAGGCGGCTCGTCGCGCGGCCCTTCCAGGAGCTGGGCCCCACGCCGCTGGCCGACGTGCCGCTCCCGATGGGGCGCTACCTGCTGATCGTCCGGCACCCGGCGTGTGAGCCGGTCCGCTACCCGGTCCACATCGCGCGCAGCACGCGCTGGGCCGGCGTTCCCCCAGGGGGGAGGGAGCCTCACGTGCTCCGCCTTCCGCGGCCGGGCGAGCTCGGCGAGCACGACTGCCTGGTGCCCGGTGGCTGGGCCATCCTGGGCGGCGACACCGCCACCTCCCGCGGCTTCGAGCGCCGGCGCGCCTGGGTGCCGGGCTTCGTGATCCGCCGCTTTCCCGTCACGCTCACCGAGCTCCTGGCCCGGCTGAACGCTCTGGTCGCGCAGGGCCGCGTCGAGCGTGCCCTGGAGCTCGCGATCCGGGAGCGCGCCACCACGCAGGGCGAGCTCGGTTCGTTGCTGCTCGGGCGTACGGCCAGCGGCGGCTTCGAGCTGGTCCCGGATGCCGACGGCGATCTCTGGGACCCGCGCTGGCCGGCGATCATGGTGAGCTGGACCGCCGCGAAGGGGCTGGCGGCCGAGGAGGCGGCGGCCACGGGGCTCCCCTGGCGCCTCCCCACCGCGGCCGAGCGCGAGAAGGCGGCCCGCGGAGTCGACGGGCGGGACTACCCCTGGGGTGACGTGTTCGATCCCATGTGGTCCAGGAACGCACGCAGCGCGGCCGAACGCTTCCCGGCGCGGCCAGGCGGCCAGCCGGCCGACGAGAGCCCCTACGGGGTGCGCGATGTGGCCGGCAACGTCCGGGACTGGGTGGAGGACGCGTGGCTGCCTCCGGGCGGCGGCGACGGCACGCAGGATCACCTGTGCATGGGCGGCAGCTGGGGCCTGCCGGCGCTGCACTGCCGGGCCGACATCAGCTCGGCGCTCCCCCCTTCTGCTGCGTACGGCGACCTGGCGTTCCGGCTCGCGCGGGATTGGCCTGGATAGAGGGCGGTGCCGGCGGTCGTGCACCTCCCGCTGGAGGTGATACGCTGCCGTGACTCAAGCGAGAGTTACGAAGATGCACGCCCTGCTCGAACGTCCCTTTCCCGCCGAGCTCCAGCCCCTCCGCGAGCTGGCCCTGAACCTGTGGTGGTCGTGGGACGAGCAAGCCACGGAGCTGATGTCCCAGCTCGATCCGCACCGCTGGGACCAGGTGGGCCACAACCCGGTGGCGGTGCTGATGGATCTCGGCGAGCGCCGGCTGCAGGCCCTCGCGGACGACGCGGCCTTCGTGGCTCGGGTGCACGCCATCCACGAGCGCATGCTCGCCTACCTCGCCTCGTCCGACACCTGGGCGGCGCGGGAGGGCGCCACGGCGCCCATCGCGTACTTCTCGATGGAGTTCGGGCTGCACGAGTCGCTGCGGCTCTACTCGGGCGGCCTCGGCGTGCTCGCGGGGGACCACGTGCGGAGCGCGTCGGACCTGGGGCTGAACTTCACCGGCGTGAGCCTGCTCTGGCGTCAGGGCTACTTCCGGCAGCTCGTCGACGACGCCCAGCAGGTCGCGGCCTACCCCCGCTACGACTTCGATCGCCTGCCGGTCGTGCCGCTCACCGACGAAGCCGGCGAGCAGGTGTGCGTGCAGGTCCCCCATGGTCGCCACACCTACGTGGCGCGGGTGTGGACCGTGGCGGTGGGCCGTGTGCAGCTCGTGCTGCTCGACACCGACCACAACGACAACCCCTACGAGCACCGCGTCAACACGCTGCAGCTCTACGGCGGCGACGAGCGCACGCGGTGTGCGCAGGAGGTGCTGCTCGGCATCGGCGGGGTGCGCGCCATGCGGGCGGCGGGGGTCGCCCCCGAGGTGGTGCACCTGAACGAGGGGCACTGCGCCTTCGCCCCGATCGAGCTGGTCCGCGAGCAGGTCGCCGGCGGCGCCAGCTTCGCCCAGGCGGTCTCGCGGGTGCGGCGCCAGGTGGTCTTCACCACCCACACGCCGGTCCCGGCCGGCCACGACCGGTTCTCGTGGGACGTCGTGAACGAAGCCCTGGTCGGCTACCGCGAAGACGCCGGCTGGACCCCGGGCACCTTCATGGACCTGGGGCGCGTCAACCCCCACCAGCTCCACGAGCCGCTGTGCATGACCGTGCTCGCCCTCCGCCTCTCACGCGGCGCCAACGGGGTCAGCAAGCTCCACGGCGAGGTCAGCCGCGACATGTGGAAGGAGCTGTACCCGGGCCGTGAGGTGGAGCAGGTGCCCATCGGTCACATCACCAACGGCGTGCACCCCACCTTCTGGATGGCGCCGGAGACCCGCACCTTCTTCGACGAGCACGTGCCCGGCTGGCGCGAGGAGCTGGTGAACCGCGAGTTCTGGCGGAAGGCCATGATGGAGCTCGACGACCAGGCGTTCTGGGAGCACCACTGCCGGCTCCGCTACAAGCTGGTGGAGCGCGCTCGGCGTTGGTCCAGCCGCATGGCGCTCGACGCCGATGCCCTCACCATCGGCTTCGCCCGTCGCTTCGCCCCCTACAAGCGGGCCAACCTGCTCTTCAGCGACCCGGATCGGCTGCACGGCCTGCTCCGCCAGGGCGTGCAGCTGGTGTATGCCGGCAAGGCCCATCCCCGGGATCTGCACGGTCAGGCGCTGATGTCGGAGATCGTGCGCTACAGCGACAAGCAGGCCTTCCGCGACCACGTGCTGTTCCTGGAGAACTACAACATCTACCTGGGCGGCTTGATGACCCAGGGGGTGGACGTGTGGCTGAACAACCCCCGGCGTCCTCGGGAGGCCAGCGGCACCAGCGGCCAGAAGGTGTGCCTGAACGGCGGCATCAACCTGAGCGTGCTCGACGGCTGGTGGCCCGAGGCCTACGACGGCGACAACGGCTGGGCGGTGGGCGAGGACCAGGACTACGGCACCAACGTGGAGCGGCAGGACGCCGACGACGCCGCGAGCCTCTACCGGGTGCTCGAGGAAGAGGTGCTCCCACTGTTCAACGACCGCGACAAGCGCGGCGTGCCGGTCGGCTGGGTGCGCCGCATGAAGCGCTGCGCGGAGAGCTGCCTGCCGGTGTTCAACACCCACCGGATGGTGCAGGACTACACGCGGGAGCTGTACTTCCCAGGTTGAGGCCGTGCCTGGTCCCCACCCGCCCGCTACTCCTGGAACAGATCCCACTTCGACCGGTCCGGCGTGGCCCGCAGCGCCGCCTCGTCGGAAAGAAGGTCGTGCGCTCCTGCTCGCGGGCGTCGATGAAGGCCACGAACGAGAACGGGCCCCCGTCGCGCCACTGCTCCACGAACAGCCCGAGACCGTGCCCCCCGCCGAGTCCGCGCTCGTCGAGACGATCTCGCTTGCCATTGCCGCGCCATCGATCGATCCTGTTCGGGTCGGGCGCGCAGGGCCCGGAGCGGAAGCCTCGCCTGTGCAGTCTCCAGCCGCGGATTGGCACCGACACGACGGCTGGTGGCTGCGCTCGGAAGGCCACGGCTCCGAGCCCTGCCCGTCCCGACCTTCGCAGCCGCCCCCGCGGGACTGGTAGGTTGGCTCCATGCCCACCCTCATCGTGCGACAGCGCCGGCGACCCGACCGCGCCTGGCCCCTGCAGGCGGGCGAGGTGCTGATCGGCCGCGGTGAAGGTGCGGATCTCCCGCTGCCCAACGTGGCCGTGAGTCGGCGACACGCTCGGCTCGTGGTGGGGCGGAGCACGGTGCTCCACGACCTGGACACCCACAACGGCACGCGCGTGAACGGCGAGCGGGTCCAGGAGGTGACCCTGCAGAGCGGCGACCGCATCCAGGTCGGCCCCTTCGAGCTGATCTTCCTCGACGACAAGACCACGGTGTTCGGGGCCAAGCTGGTCGCGAACTACCCGCGCTACTTCGCGGCGGCGACCGCGCGCGGCGACGCCACCTTCCACCTGTCCAAGGAGGAGCTTCAGGCCCACCTCCGAGGCTTGAAGCCGCTGTCGGAGCGGGCGCGCCTGCTGCACGAGGACGGCCGGGAGACCCTGCTCGGAGCGCGCTCCTGGTGGTTCGGTGCCGGCCAGGATCTGGAGGTGAGGGGCAGCGGCCGCGTGGCCGAGATCCGCTGGGACGTCGACCACCACGTGCTGGTCCGGCACGGGTGGCTCGCACGGGTCCTGGTGAACGGTCGGAAGGTGAAGAACGTCGCGCTGGAACCTGGGGATCAGGTGGAGGTCGGCGACCGCCGCTTCAAGTACGACGCGTAGGCCCGCGTGGCCCGCCGCTACGCCTCGATCGCCGGGATCGTCTCCCGCCCCTCGAAGTCCACCCCGAGCACCTTGGACAAGGCGCCGTAGATCGTGGTCTCGCCGGGCGGCAGGCGCTCGTCGTCGTAGAGCGGGTCCTCCCCGGGCGTGACGCCGTCGAAGGGGGTCGGCTCGCCGGTCTCGAGGTCGTAGCCGCAGATGTAGCCGTTGTTCGGATCCACCTCGCCCAGCGCCTGGTTGCCCTCCACCATCGGCGACACCACCAGGAGCCCGTTGTTCATCACGTGGCCCGTGGCGTCGCGGCCGTTGTCGAACTTGTCGCGCCCGAACTCGGTCGCGAACACGATCATCGTGCGGTCCCAGTAGCTGGTGCCCGTGGCCTGGCCGTCCTTGTCGTGCCACTCGGCCTGCTTCAGGAGCTGGATGAGCCGGCTCGCGGTGTCCAGCGCCCGGTCCCAGTGGTCGGCCTGCCCGTTGGCGTGGTCGAAGTGCGACTGGTCGAAGGCCAGGAAGCCGTCGGTGCCCGGATCGGTGAGGGTGACCGCGGCCGAGGTGCCCGTGCGGATGAGCAGGTAGGCCAGCGCAGCCTGCGCCTGCAGCGGGTCGTCGGCGATGCCCGAGGTGGACGTGGGCCAGGCGTCGTGGAGGTAGTCGAGCACCAGGTCGGCTTCGTCCGACGCCGCCAGGCCGTACTGCGACAAGGGAAAGATGTCGCCCAGGTCGGGCACGAAGAGCAGCTCCTGGATGAGCCGCGCCTCCTCGATCGCCACCTCGCCCGAGGTGCGGCGGCTCAGCAGGGTCTGGCGCAACCGGGACGACGGGAAGGTCTGGGCGAAGCCGCTCGAGGACTCCAGGTGCTCGTCGCGCACCGAGCGCGCCAGGGCGACGAGCTCGGCGCGGGCGTCGGGGTCCTGCAGGGCCCGTGAACCGTTCTCGATCACGCCGGCGTGCCCCGACGTCGACAAGGCGAAGGTCACGGGGTTGGTGACCACCTCCGCCACGTACCGGCTGTCCAGGGCGGGATCGGTGCCGGGCTCTGCGAAGCCCGCACGGCCCATGGTCACGTTGGGGAGCGGCATGTTCGCGCCCCAGGTCGCGGCCACGGCCTCGGGCAGCGTGCGGCCCTCGAAGGCCCCGCGCCCGTTCATCACCCGGCGCTGCGCCTCGAAGTGGTTGACCGAGCTCGCCTGGAACCCGAGCACGAGGCTCTCGTTGCCGTGGTCCACGAGGAAGTTGTACGGCGTGGTGCGGTACGGGCAGCGGAGGTTGGAGCCCTCGGGCTGCACCACCGAGTGGGAGAACACCGTGCCGCGGGAGCCGCTGAACGCCTCGCTCGTGTCGACCGGCAGGAAGCAGTCGAGCATCGAGGCGCCACCGAAGCAGCCGAAGACGATCAGGAAGCGCGGCTCGCCGTCCTCCGCGCGCGCCTGCGGCACGAGCATGGGCGCGGTGCCCACCGCCCCCAGCCCGGCCGAAGCCAGCAGGCCCTGGAGGAAGCGCCGTCGCTCGATCGGTCCCAAGCCCATCAGTGCCGTCCCATCAGTACGTCAAGGCCTCGGTGGAGGTGCCGACCGCGAAGCACGTGAGCACCTCCCAGTCGCCGTTGTCGCCGCCGCTCGCGACGACGGAGGGATGCAGGTCCAACAGCGCCGCCACCTCCTCGTCCAGCGGATCCCGCGAGAGCATGCGTCGGTAGAGCGCCGTGAGCCACGCCTCGCCTTCGCCCTCGGTCAGCGCGGTGCTGCCGTGCGCCACGTTCTGGTAGACGAGCGCCGGGCCTTCGAGGTCCTGTCGGAAGCGGTTCCAGCAGGCCTGGAGCACCATGCGCTCCATGGCCAGGCCGGCGGTGGCCCCGGGCTCGAGCGGCTCGAACACCCCGTTGTCGGAGCTCACACCGCCCAGGGTCACGACGTTCAGCGTCGCGCAGTCGTACAGGCCGGCCTCGTTGCACACCTGGTCGTCGCGCAGCTCCAGCGCACCCTGCAGGTCCAGGCTGATCTGGCGCCAGCGCTTCAGCTTCAGGTCGGCACGCGTCGAGGTAGCTGGGGAGCTGCTTCCCCCGGTCTCACCGGTCTCGCCGGGGGCGCTGTCCGCGGGCACCTCGGTGTCGACCACCACGGCGGTCTCCGAGGGCGCGAACGAGGTGTCGCCGGGCACGGGCGCGCAGGCGAGCCACCACCACATCAGGGCCTGCCGTAGGCTTCGGTGAGGACCAGGCCGTGGAGCATCTGCTCCACGTTGCGGTCCGCGTCGCGGAAGTCGGTCCAGAGGGCCTCGAAGCTCTCCTCCTCGCAGGAGAAGGGGCCCCGCTGGAGCAGGTACTCCCAGAAGAGCCGGGTGATCTGCTCGGCGAAGGCGTCCGACGCCACGGCCACCTCCACCCACTCGGCCGGACCGCTCACCGCCTCGCCGAACAGGTAGCCGTCGGTCGTGGGGAGCACGTCGGTGGCCCGGTCCGACATCCAGGTCCCGGTGGTGTCGCCGCTCAGGTCGATGCCGTTGTAGCGGGCCCAGGGGTAGGCCAGGGGATCGAGGGTGGTGTGGCAGCCGGCGCACTCCTCCTGCCACACGCCCTGGTCGTCCACATCGGCGGGGGCGGGGTAGTGGTACACGCCGGGCTGCTCGTCGATGGGGAAGAGCCCCTCCGAGAGCGCGAGGTCGAGCCCCAGCAGCTCGCGGTAGTAGTGCGAGACCAGGTTCCGGGGCACGTCGGAGAACATCACCCGCATCGCCAGGCTGTAGCGGGTGGTGATCAGGCCGTAGCGGTGCTCGGGCGCCAGGGGCTGCGCGTACGCCTCCCCGTCGTTGCGCACCTCGTCGATCGGCGTGAACACCCCCGAGTTCGCGGGCTCCTCGACCACCAGGTAGCTGGCGGTCAGCAGGTCCCCGGCGTCCCGGTCGCCGCTGGTCGCGTAGGCGAACAGCCGCAAGTCCCACTCGTAGTTGCCCAGGATGTTGATGTCGCCGCCTTGGCCGAGCGGGTTGACCACGCCGTAGCCGACCTCCCACAGGATCTCGTCCCAGTAGGGCGACTGCAGGCAGGCCTCCAGCAGGGTGGTCACCTCGGCGGCGGGATCGGCGCTCTCGGCGAAGGCCTGCACCTCCTCGTAGCGAGGACGTCGCCCACAGAAGTCGTGCATCACCCGCTTCCAGGCGAAGGCCGCGTCCCAGCCCCCCAGGCCGTACCAGGGGTTGTCGGTCAGGGTCTGCGCGGCGCACTCCGGCTCCACCTCGTCCCCACTGCCCGGCCAGCTCCCCGCGTCGATCTCGGCCCGGTTGTCCAGCCCGTCCCCGTCGCTGTCGTCGCCCTCGATGGCCACCAGCGCAGCCGGCAGCTCGGCGTCGAAGTCGGTCCAGCTCCCCAGGGCATCCACCAGGTCGCTGCCGTAGCTGTTGGTGACGGGGGGGCCTTCCACGACGTGGCACTCGCTGCAGCTGGTCTCGCCGGCGGCGCAGTGCGGTGCGTCCTCGTAGGTCTCGCAGAAGACCGCGGGCGCCGTGGGCCTGGCCCACGCGGTGAGCACCAGCGCCCACATCAGTACGGTGACTCCACGCCCGGGGGGGCGCAGATGCCCACGCCGTAGCCGGTGTCGAAGCACTCCTGGGTGTCCGGACACGTGGTGGCGTCGGGCGTGCAGAACAGGAAGCAGACCGGGTAGTCCAGCCCGATGTCGTAGCAGTAGGGGCTGCCGTCCACGTTGCCCTCGGGGTCGGGGCAGGTGTAGTCCTCGCAGTAGGGGAGGCACACGCCGGCGTCCACGCTCAGGTAGTCACCGCCGAAGCAGGTGGTGCCTTCCGGGCAGTCGGGTCCCGAGGTGTTGGGGTGGTTGCAGGTGCCGTAGAGCCCGCTGGTCCCCGCGGCCTCGCCCACGCACAGCTCCAGATCCTCGTAGCCGGCGCAGCTCAGGTCCTCGTGGCAGCCGCCGTCGTCGGTGCCGTCGCACACCTGGGCGCAGCGGGCGTTGTCGAGGCACTCGGTGTCGAAGGGCAGGCCCTCGAGCTGGCACTCGTCGCCGTCGCCCGCCGGGTCGCAGGGGGGTGCGCAGTACTGGCCGGCATAGCCCGACACGGTGGTGCAGGCGTCGCCCGGTGCGCACTCCGCGTCGTTGGTGCAGGGGGCGTAGCTCGGGCCCGCGTAGCTCACCGCCTCGTCGCCGGTGTCGGGGGGCTCGAAGCGCTCGCCGCCCTCGTCCTCGGTGCCGCTCTCCGGCACGTCCGTGTCCTGCTGCTCCGGCGCGTCCTCGCCCTCGGGGCCGGCGTTGTCGACCCCCGAGGTGGTGCCCTCGGGAGCGGGTCCGTCGGCAGGTTGTGGATCGCAGGCGAGGAGGAGGAAGAGCACGGTGCACCGGAGAGGCGCCGAGCCTACCTGACCCCCCCGGGGGTTTCTTCAGCTTTCCGTCAAGAACCCCGACACAGAGGGCGCGCATTCCACACAGAACGCCGGTCGACGCCGAGCTCTTACAGTGTGATCGGCGCTTTTCATTCCCTTGACCGGTCTGACGTTTCTGTGACCGCTGGTTGACCGTCGTCTTGCAGGAATGTCCTTGTTTCAAGTACTTGGGGCTGTGATGTTTAGACCGCACACAAATACGGAGTGGTGCAATCATGGCGATTGACTTTTTGGAGCGCGAGTCCACGGGAACGCTCGGTCTCGATCCTTCTCGACCCCCTGTCGTCGAGGTCGCCGTGGTCTGGCGCGACCTGGTGCTGGACGTCCGGCACTTCGGTCCGGAGGTGGCGCGGGTCACCCTCGGGCGCGAGGCCGACCTCGATCTGCCCACCAGCTTCCTGCCGGAGCCCACCTGGACCCTGCTCGAGGTGGCCCAGGGCGAGGCCCGGCTGCGCTTCCACGGCTCCTGGGATGGCCACGTGCAGCGCGACGGCCACCGGCGTGGCCTCTCCGCGATGAGGCTCGAGCGCGAAGCCCAGCCGTTGGGCAGCGACGTGTGGGAGCTCGTGCTGGCGGCGAACAGCCGGATCGTGCTGGAGGTCGGCGAGGTGCGCGTGCTGGTGCGCTGGACCCCGGCCGCGAGGAAGGTCGTGGCTCCGGTCGCCGAGCTCGACGCGCCCTTCGTGGGCACGCTGTCGCTCATGGCCTTCCTCGGCCTGATGCTCACGATCGTGATCGGCACGGCCCCCCCGCGGCTCGACTCCGAGACGATGGAGATCCCCAACCGCTTTGCCGAGGTCTTCCTGGCCAAGCCCCCTGCGGAGAAGAGCCGCGTCACCCAGGTGACGTCCACGCCGGACCCCGGCCAGGACGCGAAGGCCAAGAAGAAGGCGGGCAAGCGCGGCGATCGCGAGGTTGAGAAGAAGCACGGCAAGACCCAGCTCGCAGCCAAGCAACGCGACAAGGAGATCGCCGAGAACAGCGGCCTGATGGGCGTGATGCGCGACGCGGGTGCCTTCGACGGCATGTTCTCCAGCAGCGGTCTCGGCGAGGGCATCGCCAGCCACCTGGGCACCATGGCGCTCTCGAAGGGGCCGGGCTTCGGCACGGGTCTCGGTGATCGGGGCGACGGCCTGGGTGGCGGTGGCGAGAGCGTGGGCATCGGCGACGGCTTCACGCGGGGTCGCGGCACCGGCGACGACGGCTACGGCGCCGAGGGCGGCGACTTCGGGCCCCGCAAGGAAGGCTCGGGCATCGCGGACATCGGCGGCGGTGGCATCGTCATCGGTGGACTCGACAAGGCCGTGATCGACGCGGTGATCAAGAACCACCTGAACCAGATCCGCTACTGCTACCAGCGGGAGCTGATCAAGAACCCCACCCTGGGCGGCAAGGTGGTCGTGAAGTTCGTCATCGGCAAGACCGGCGAGGTGAGCTCGGCCATGACCAAGAGCTCCACCGTCGGCAGCGAGGCGGTCGAGGGGTGCATCAACAAGCGCTTCTACGGCTTCCGCTTCCCCGAGCCGAACGGCGGCGGCATCGTGGTCGTGAGCTACCCCTTCATGTTCTCCCCGGGGTAGTCCGGATAGGGGATGGCAGTGCTCCTGCTGTCGTCCCTCGCCCACGCGGCACCGCAGCTCGCTCCCGCCCGCCTGGTGGGCGAGCTCGTGCTCGACGGGGTGCTCGACGAGGCTGCGTGGCAGGCCGCTGAGCCCGTCACGGACTTCGTGCAGTACGAGCCGAACCAGGGGCAGCCGAGCTCGGCGGTCGAAGCGCGGCTCCTCCTCGACGACGACACGCTCTACGTGGGCTTCGTCGTCCGCACGGACCGCGACCTGGTCGGACCGGTGGTCCGGCGCGACGAGACCCTGTTCCACGACTGGGTCGGTGTGCTGCTCGACACCTTCGCCGACGGGCAGCGCGCCTTCGCGTTCCGCGCCAACCCCCGCGGGGTTCAGGCCGACGGCGTGTTCTCGGACGGCAGCCACATCTGGATGCAGCCGCTCGCCTGGGACGGCGTGTACCGGGCCGAGGGGCACGTCTCCGACGCCGGCTACAGCGTGGAGCTGGCCATCCCCCTGCGCAGCCTGCGCTACAGCGCCGACGGGGGGGACTGGGGGCTGGTGCTCATCCACTTCCAGCCTCAGCCCTGGTCGATCTTCACCTGGCCGGAGCTGAGCAAGGATGCCTCGGGGGTGCTCGTGCAGGCGGCGTCCATGCACATGGATCTGCCCCCACCCCAGCGCCAGCTCGAGCTGCTGCCGACCCTCACCGGCTTCGTCGACGCCGAGGGCGCCACGGCCGACCCCGGCCTCGGGGCCAAGGTCGGACTCAGCTCCAGCCTCACCCTCGACCTCGCCCTCAACCCCGACTTCAGCCAGATCGAGTCCGACCCGCAGCAGGTCACGGCGAACCTGAAGTACCCCCTCCAGTTCAGCGAGAAGCGGCCCTTCTTCCTCGAGAGCCTCGACCTGTTCCAGACCGCCATCGAGGTGGTGCACACGCGCTCGGTGGTCAACCCGCTGCTCGGCTACAAGCTCACCGGTCGGGCCTCCGCCCTCGGCGTCGGGCTGCTCGGTGCGCTCGACCAGTCGCCGGCCCCGTCGACCATCGCCTACGACTTCGCACGGGGCGAAGCGTTGCCCACCTGGGACGACGACACGGTGGCCGGCACCCAGGCGCTCGTGCACGTGATGCGGCTCCGTCAGGACCTCGGGGGCGGCGCCAGCGTCGGCACGCTGTGGGCCGACAAGGAGCTGCTGGGCACGGGGCTGGCGAACCGGGTGGGTGGGCTCGACGTGCTCGTGCCCATGGGGCGCTTCAAGCTCGGCGCCCAGGCGGCGCTCTCGCAGACCGACACGCCCGAAGGCCTGCTGGTCGGCCCGGCCTGGAACCTGCAGCTCGACCGGTCCGGCGAACGCTTCGAGGCCACCCTCTTCCACAGCCTGTTGTCGGAGTCCTTCCGGGCCGAGACCGGCTTCCTGGAGGAGGTGGGGCGCGCGGAGCAGGGCGGGCGGCTCGGCCTGCGCTTCAACGACGTCGGCCCGTTGCGCTTCGTCGGCCCGGCGCTCTTCGGCGACGTGTCGGTCGATCGGGACGGACAGGTCGTGGGCTACGAGCTCGGACCCAAGGTCGAGGCCCTCTTCGGCGAGGGTGGGTACGCGAACGTCAACGTCACGGCCAACGGCGAGCGCTTCCGCGGCCAGGACTTCCAGCTCTGGGCCAGCGAAGGGTACGTGGGCTTCTCGCCCACCTCCTGGTCGGGGCTCGGCGGCTGGTGGTGGGTCGGGACCTCGCCGCTCTACGACTTCGACGTCGACCCCGACGCGATCTTCGCGGGCTTCGCGGCGTCGGTCGGGCCCGAGGCGAGCGTCACCATCGCCTATCGGATCCAGGTGTCGACCACCGGGAGCATCAACCGCTTCTACGGCCCGGACGGCAGCGTGATCTACGACACGGTGCTGGTGCGTCCCGAGGTCTCGGTGAACCTCACACGGGAGCTCTCGCTGCGGCTGATCGAGGACTGGTCCAGCTACGAGCGGGTGCTGGCCTCCAGCGCTCTCTTGGCCTGGCAGCGGAACCATGGCACCGCGGTCTACCTTGGCTACGCTGGGGAGTCCGTCGAGCGCACCGCCGAGCACACCGTGTTCGCCAAGGTGTCCTTGCTCTGGAGGCCCTGAGTGCCCGCTCTCTGCCCCACGTGCAGCCGCGCCAACCCGCCGCACCTGAGGCGCTGCATGTACTGCACCACGAGCTTGCCCGAGGTCGCCAGCGACAGCGCGCTGCCGGACGACCTCGACGACCTCGTCCGGAAGGCCCTGGCCGGGGGCGGAAACCGGGGTGCGTTGAAGAAGCTCCAGCGCACCCTGGAAGCGCCCGCGCCCACGGTGAAGAAGGCCGCGCCGCTTGCGGGCGAGGTCATCGAGCCGGGCCCGGCGCCCGCAGCTCCGCGCCCCGAACGCCCCGTGAGCTTCGCCGCCGCAGCGCAGCCTCGCCCGGCCCCCAAGGTCGAGAACGGCTGGGATCGGCTCGCAGCCCTGGTGGAGGAGGGGCGCTGCAGCCCGCACCCCGAGCCGGTCCTCGCGCGGATCGAGTCCGTGGTCGGCGAGCTGAGGGCGCATCCCACCGCGCCCACGCCGCTGGTGACGTCGGCACCGTCGCGGCCGGCGCCCACGGGCTGGATCCTGGTGATCGATGGCCTCGGGGAAGCCGAGCGTGGGCCCCTGTTGGCCGACGCTCTGCAGACCGATCTGGCCAGCGCTCGGCTCCACGCCCTGTCCCGCTCGCCGCGGGTGGTGGGTCGGAGCAAGCACCGCGACGACCTCGACGTGGTGGCGGAGCGGCTTCGCCACGCGCACGTAGGGGCCAGCGTGCTGCACCGCGCGGCCCTGCGCACGCCTCCTCCGCCGCTGTGCGTGCTGGGGCTCGACGGCTCCCAGCTCCTGGTCGCGGCGGAGTCCCTGTGGACCACGGGCGACAACGAGAGCGCGCACCAGGCCCGCGTGGAGCTGCCGCCGTTCTCGCTGGCGGTGCCGGGCGAGGTGGGCGTGAAGCGCATCAAGCCGCCGCGGCGCGGTGGACGCTTCGAGCGGGACCGCCGCGCCCGGGAGCTCGGCGAGCGGCGGGTCGCGGTGCTCGACCTGTACGCGGGCGACCAGGCCTTCCGGCTGGCCGTGGGCGTGACCGACTTCCACGCCTTCCCCGGCTTCGACCCCTCGAGCGGGCTGCGCTCCTGGAAGGGACTCATCGACGACCTGGACGAGCTCGCGCCGGAGATCCTGGTGGTCGGCAAGCGCATCTGCCGCCCGTCGGAGAAGCACCTCGCCAGGGCGCTGCAGCACCCGGAAGGCGGTGGCGGTGATGCGGTCGAGGTGAACGCCTGGGCGGACTGGGACGAGCACAGCCGGATCTGCCGGCTGCACCACCCCGCGTAGGCGCCGTGCACGACCTCGCCAGCCTGCTCGACCGGATGCACGTCACCCCGTGTCAGCTGCCCGCCGCCCTCGCCGGCCCGGAGCGCCAACGCGTGGAGACGCTCCTGCGCGAGCACCAACGGGTGATCCGCCCGTGGCTCGCCGAGGTGTGGGCGCCGGTCCAGGCCTGGGTCGCCAGCAGCCCCGAGCCCCTTGCCGTGGCCGTCCCGGGCCCGTCGGGCCCCGTGCTCGTCCCGCTCGGCGCCCCCCACCTCCCCCTGCAGGCCTCGAAGCGGGCGAGCCAGGATGTCGTGGCCTTCCACGTGCTCTCCTGGGTGCGCGAGCGCCGCCATGAGCCTCGGCTGGCCGAGTCCGAGGCGGTGCTGGCGCGGGTCCGCGCCCTGGTCGGCGTGGGGCCCCTCGCCACCCTGAGCACGGCCGGGATCCTGATCGAGGGCTTCGTCACCGGCCTGACGGTGGGCTGGAACCTGCGGGCCGTGGCCCTGGAGCTGTGCCTCCAGCGGCGCGAGCCCGCCCGAGCCGCCGCCGCGCTGCGGGACGTGGAGGCCTCGGTCCTGGCTCTGCAGCAAGCCCTGGCGTCGTGCCGCAAGGACGTCTTCATCCAGCTCGTGGAGCGGCTCTCGGTGGACCCGGAGGACCGCACGGCCCCCTGGCGGGCAGGCAGCTTCGCCCTCTCCGACGGCGTGCTGCACCTGCGCCCCTCGGCTCTCTCGGGCCTGGGCGCGGCCCCCTGGTCGCTTCCGCGCCAGGGCTGTCCGGCCCGCGGTCGGCTGCTGGCCGAGGTCGACGGGTGGGTGGCCCGCGCCTGGGCCCGCTACGTGCTGGAGCCGCTCTCCCGCGCCTGAACCGGGGCACGGGCCCTCGCTCCCCGAGGTTACGTTCCCGCGGTGCTCACCCTCCTGATCCTCGGCTGCACCCGCAGCGCGCCGCCGCTCGACACCTCCGCCGGCCACACGGCCGCGCCCGACACCCAGCTCCCCACCGACACCGACTCCCCGGCGCTCCCGGAAGTCCTGGTGGTGGTCGACGGCGCCGACAACCAGATCCTCTACGTGCGCCCCGACACGGGCGACCTGCTCTACACGGTCGATCTGCCCACGGTGCGTCCCGCCCTCTGCGCCGATCCCATGATCTGCGTGGCCTACGGGGTCGAGCACCAGCGGAGCGAAGCGGGCGACGACCTGCTCACCCTCACCTTCCACCGGGTCGAGCGCCTCTCGAAGGATGGGCACGAGGTGGCCCAGCACGGCTCGATGATCGAGCGCTACCGGCTCACCGAGGCCGGGCCCGAGGTGGTCTGGAGCCTCAACGCGATCGACCTCTCGGGCTTTCCGGGCACCTGCTCGGCCGACCCGTGCACCCCGCCCGACGACGTGCCAGCCGCCGATTGGCGGAGCTGCGTGATCACGGGGGTGCACGACATCGAGCTCGTGACCGACACCGAGAGCCTCGTCGAGCTCTGGCTCGCCGACACCTCCAGCCGGCCCCGCGCGATGAAGCTGTCGTTCGAACCCGGAAGCACCTGCGCGCAGGTCACCGAGCTCCTGGACGACGCCTCCACCGAGGGCTGGTCGCGCTTCGAGCACACCAACGACCTCGACGTCACCGCCACCGGCGTGCTGGTCAACCACAAGGGCACCAGCCCGGAGTTCGGCGGCGCGGTGGGCCGCGGCAAGACGACGCACTGGGTGCCCGAAGGCGATGGCTGGGCTCTCGAGTGGGAGCACCCCCCCGAAGACGGCACCTGGCTCAACGCGCCGCACAACCCCGACCTCGTCACCACCGAGGCGGGCGAGTTCCTGATCTACGCGCACTCCAACGGCGCCGGCAGCACCTGGGAGGACGAAGGGTTCTCCGGCGACGCCGACAACCTCGGCTCCGTCGGCGTGGCGCGCATGGGCGCCGACGGCCCAACCTACCTGTTCGACGCGGTGCTGAGCGGGGACAGCCCGCTGGGGTTCGTGCGCGACGCCGACCTGCTCAGCGACGGCAGCTTCCTGCTCACCGACTCGGGTTGCAACGACGACGTCACCGAGGTGTGCCCCCGCCCCGGGCTCGTCCGTCGGGTGGAGCTGCCGCTGGACACGGCGAGCACGGGGGGCTCCGGCGCCTGGCTGGAGGGCGCCACCGAGCAGCAGCTCGTCACCGTCTCCGAGCTCGACACGCCTTGGCCGCTCGCCTGCGATCTGCACATCCCCTACGAGAGCGACCTGTTGGAGCCGCAGGCGCTGGGCGAGGTGCTCCGGGCGCGGCTCGATGCGCCCGAGTCCAGCTGCACCACCGCCGACTGACACAGCAGGTGGACCCGTCCGGCGCGGCGTGCCAAGCTCTGCCGTCCGGAGGTCTGGCGGTGAAGATGCTCAGTTGTCGATGGTTGGCCGTCGCGTTCCCCATCCTGTGCGCCGCTGCATGCTCCGGCGAGGCCGCCTCCAGCGCCCAGGAAGCGGTCGGCACGGTCGCCAAGGGTAAGCAGCAGGCCAGCGCCAAGGTGCTCTTCACGATCGGCGTGCACATCGAACCCTTCGGCGCCGAGGTGAGCGACCTGGTCCCCGGCGGCGGTGCCACGGAAGGCCAGGCCATCGAAGGCCAGGCCACCAAGCGCAGGGCCGCCCCCCCGCACCTCGGCGCCATGAACCGGGGCTCCAAGGCCCCGCGGAGCAAGGCCGACCGCCCCCCTCCGCCGCAGGGTGCCACCGGTGCGCGGCCTCCCCGCGACGCGGCCGGCGCACCGCCCGCCCGAGCCCCCGGACCGCGCAACAGCAGCCAGGACTACAACGAGCCCTTCGTCTTCGAGTCCTACGAGAGCGATCTCGAGGGGCTGCTCGCGGTGGTCGAGCGCCATGGCGGCAAGGCCGTGCTCGGCACCCAGTCGCCCTTCACCGACATGGTCGAGTCCACGGGCTCCAAGCTCTTCTCGAACGCGTTGGCCAAGGGCCACGAGATCGGGCTGCACTTCCACGAAGACGCGCACCTCGGGAGCTGGGACCAACAGACCCAGGCCACCTGGACCGCCGTGATGAAGGAGCAGGTCGACAAGATCGCGGCGGCTGGGGGCGGGGAGGCGCTCTACTGGAGCGGGGGCAACCTCTACGAGCAGCTGCTCGACGCGGCCTACGATGCGGGCCTGCGGGTGAACGGCGACTACAAGAACCCCGCCACCCAGAGCACCGACGAGCGCATGCTCTCGTCGCACCCCTGGCGGCCGTCCGGCGGCTGCGATGGCACGAACATCGACAGGTTCGTCGCCCATGATCCGAAGGGACAGATCGTGTTCCTCCCGGAGGGTCCAGTGGATGTGGTAGCCAGCAAGCAGGCCTCGAAGGGCATGGGCCCGGATGGCAACGCCTACCAGCTCGATGCGGTTCGGCAGCAGATCGAAGCTGCCGTGGCTGGACGCGATCCCGACAAGGTCAACGTCGTGCACTTCACGCTGCACCCGAAGGAGTTCGACTGGGAGCGGGAGCTGGAGCCCTTCCTGGCCGAGGTGGTCGACCCGCAGGTCGAGGCCGGCACGCTCGCGTGGGCCACGCTCACCGAGCAGTACGAGGCCTACCTCGCATGGGAGTCCGCCCAGTGATCCTGCTGGGGTGGGCGTTCGCAGCCGAGAGCTTCGAGGGGCAGCGCTTCTACGCAGGCGACCTGCACGTGCACACGGGCTACTCCTTCGACGGCCAGTCCAGCGACTACGGGCTGCCCTGCACGGATGACGGGGGCTGTGGCGCGATCGTCGACCTCCCGCAGACCGCCCGCGACAACGGACTGGACTTCTTCGCCGTCACCGACCACGTCAACGGCGCGGGCGCGCCCACCACCCAGCAGTGGGAGCACCTGCACGGCCTGGTCCGTGCGTGGAACCGGCCCGACCAGGAGTTCGTCACGGTGCCCGGTGCGGAGCTGATGTGGACCGCCGAGGGCAGCCCGCTCGGACACAAGAACGTGCTGTTCTTCGGCACGGACCGGCAGCTGGAGGGGCTCACGGTCGAAGCCTTGCAGCACAACGGCGAAGCCACCGCCGTCGAGGACTGCGACGCGGTGTGGGAACGCGCCACCGAGCTCTCGGCTGACTGGGGGCCCCTGCTGTTCGTGCCCCACCACCCCGCCGCGTCCACCCCGATGGTCACCGACTGGAGCTGCCAGCACGCCACCTGGCAGCCCACCGCCGAGGCGTACTCGTCCCACGGATCGAGCTTCAACAGCAGCGACACCTACGACCCCATCTTCTCGTCCACGGTCGAAGAAGGCACCATGCACGCGGCCTACGACGCCGACCTGGTGCGGCTCGGGGTGCATGCGGGCACCGACAACCACCGCACCCGGCCCGGCAGCGTGTGCGCTCCGCAGGAGGAGAAGTTCGGCGGCGGCATCACCATCGCGGTGATCGACGAGTCGCTGCCCTTCACGCGCACGTCGCTCTTCGACGCGCTGTCCGGGCGCTCCACCATGGCGAGCAGCGGTCCGCTCTTGCCGGTCAGCGTGGACTACTGCGCCGGCGGGGAACGCGTCGCGGGTCACGGCGAGGATCTGGCGCTGGCGGAGGGGTCGTCGTTCGTCGTCCGTGTCCGGGTGCCGGAGGCCGACCGTCAGCACGTGAGCCGCGTGCAGCTGGTGATGCCCAACGTGGTCTCCGACATGACCGACTCGGGCGACGACTGGCGCCTCACGGCGGTGTCGCTGCCCGAGTGGATGTACGTGCGGGTGCTCATCGACGGCGAGACCTGGTACGGCGACGAGGGCTGCGACGACGGCAACGACACCTGGGAGGAGCGCATCTGGACCAGCGTGAGCTACGTCGACGTCGTCGAAGGCGAGCCTTCGCTGGGCGAGGGCTGCGGCTCCGACGACGGCGCCGTGGTGGACACCGGCGGTGGCGTCGACAGCTGGCCCGAGACCGGCCACGCCCCCGACCTCGTCGATCGGATCGGCGAGCGAGAGCGGGACTCGGCCGCGCCGACCTACCGCAGCGATGGCACCTACGTGCCGCCGGTGGTGGAAGGCGACCCGGTCGTGCGGCCGGAGCCGGATTGTGCCTGCTCCGGCGCCGGCGGATTCGCGCTGTCGGGGCTGCTGCCGCTCCTCGTCCTCGCGCGCCGTCGGCGGCGCTGAGCGGGTCCCCTCCAGGGACTCAGTCGGTCGTCAGCACCCAGACCGCGTCGAACCAGAGGCTGCCCCGGCCGTGGCCCTCGAGCGCCAGCTGGATGTCGCCGGCGGGGAGCACGGTGCTGATGGTGGTGGCCGCGTGGTGGGCCAACACCTGGTCCACGTCGGCGTCGGCCTCCCAGGCCAGGTCGCCCACCAAGAGCGCCCGGCTCCAGATGGGCTTGCCGTCCACCCGCAGGTCGATGTCCAGCACCGCGGAGGACTCCGGGTGGGTGGTGAAGTCGTCGCCGGTGATCACGAGCATCAGGTCGACCGCGACGCCGCGCGGGATCGTGGGCGGCACCAGGCCGCGGTACAGGCTGCCGGGCCCCTGGCTCTCGTCGCGGGCTGTGGCCACGCCCTGGGAGTAGGTGGCGTACCCCTCGTCATCGGACTCGTTGACCAGGTTGCAGAAGCCCGGGTCGCAGGTGGCCTCCGCTTCGTAGATCGACACGGATCGGCCGGCCAGGAACTCCACCGCGGCCGCGCTCGTGTAGCTCATCGGCGGTCGGTCGTTCTGGGTCTGGGTGTGGTTGTCGTTGCCGGGGGCGTGGTGGAGCAGGTCGTAGCTGAACCAGCGGTCGCTGGTGCCATAGTGGTCGACCAGCGCCGACTTCATCGCGTCGCCATGGGAGACGGGGGTCAAGCCGTCGTAGGTGTTGTAGGTGTGGAACACCGGCACGCGGTAGCCCAGCTCCCCCATCAGCAGGGGGGCGTCGACCCGGGCCCAGGTGTCCCAGGTGTCGGTGGGCTGCTCCTTGTCGTCGTAGGGGGCATCGCCCAGGATGTGGGCGAGGATGTCGGTGTAGGTGGGGTTGTCGACCCAGTCGGTCATCCACACCGGCCCGCTGTCGCTCACCACGCCGGCGAAGCGCGCGCCGTCGCCGCGCGAGCCCCAGGAGACCGGCAGCACGCCGAGCCCGCCGATGCTGGTCCCCCAGGCGAACACCTGGCTCGGGTCCGTCTCCAGCTCGGTCTCTCCCGCCTCCAGGCCATCGAGGATCTGCTCGATGTGGAACAGGCTCATGTGGTCGTCGGCCACGGGGTCTTCGGCGCCGCGGCCCTGCCAGAGGTCGCACCAGGTGCTCTCCGGCACCATCACCGCCCAGCCGCGCTCCGCCGCCATCGCGAAGATGTGGTCGTGGTTGTAGATCGCGTTGTCGACCAGGGCCGGGATGCCGCCGCCCTCGAAGGTCTTCGGCGGCGTCCAGGTGCAGAAGGTGCCCTCCTCCTCGTCGCCGGCGATGCCGATCACGCCGCCGTGCAGCCACACCAGGAGCGGATGGCTGGCCCCGTCCGCGAACGCGCCTTCCTCGGCCACGAGGTGGAACTTCGGCAGCTCGCCGTCGTTGGTCGTGTAGCCACGGTTGATGGTGTAGCTGCGGACCTGCAGGCCGATGTTCGCCAGCCCGGCGTCGTCCGTCGACACCAGCTGGATGCCTTCGGCCACGCCCGTCTCGGTGTGGGTGTCGGTGGTGTCGCCGGTGTGCCCGGGGCCGCTGTCGGCGCTGTCGGCGCTGTCGGCGCTGTCGGCCGGCTGGCTGTCGCGCGCCGTGTCCGCCGGCTGGCGGTCGGGGGTGTCGCCACCGGGGCTGTAGCAGGAGAAGGCGAGCAGAAGCATCACGGGGCGGTCCTTGGGGAGCGTCGCGACACTAACTTGACCAGCCCCGGGTGCATCTGCCACCGCGCCGAGGCATCGTAGGCGGCATGTGGATGATGCTCTGGATGGCCTGCCGCGCTCCCGTCAGCGACGAGGCCGACGACACCGCCGCGGCGACCGACGACACCTCCGACCAGGTCGGCGACGACACCGGCGGCAACGATCCGAGCGACGACGCCCGGATCGTCGCCACCGCCGCCGGCGACGTGCACCTCTGCGCCCTCGACACCGACGGCGCGATCAGCTGCTGGGGTCCACCCCCGGGCGACGAGAAGGACTACGGCCAGGACGCGTCACCCAGCGGGACCTACGCGCACCTCTCGGCGGGCTTCTTCTTCACCTGCGCGCTCGACCTCGACGGCCGCGCCACGTGCTGGGGCAAGGACGACAACGGCGAGACCGCTCCCCCGAACATCACCTTCCGCGACGTCGATGGGGGCGGTGGCTTCACCTGCGGGGTCCGGGACGATGGCCTGCTCCTGTGTTGGGGCCCGGACACGCCGCCGGCCACCCCCCCGACCGGCGACGACTTCACCGCGGTCGACACCAACGTGTGGGGTGGTTGTGCCCTCCGCGAGGATCAGACCGTGAGCTGCTGGGGCGTGGAGTCGGACCACGAGCAGTACTACGGCCAGTTCACCCCTCCGGACGCCACCTTCCTCGACGTGTCCGTGGGGTTGCACCACGCCTGCGGCCTCACCACCGACCAGGAGATCCTCTGCTGGGGGCGCGACGACGACGGCGCCTCCACGCCTCCGGCGGGCAACACCTACGTCGACGTGGAGTGCGGCGACAACTTCGGCTGCGCCTTGGACGAGAGCGGGATCCTGGCGTGCTGGGGTGGCGACGGCCTCACCACCCAGGTGCCGGAGCCGGAGCCGTTCGTGAGCGTGGAGGCCGGCTGGACCTTCGTGAACGCCCTGCGCGCCGACGGGTCGATGATCACCTTCGGCTTCGACAACCCGTACAACGAGCTGATGCCCGGTTGGACGCGGAACGAGCGCGAGGACGACTGAGGGGTTGGGTGGCCGAGGTGGTGCGGGGCCTGACCCACCGTGTGCCAGCCTCGATGAGCGCGCCGGGAACCGGGCTTTGGGGAACCTCCGAGCCGCGCCGCCGTCGACGGAGCATGCCGAACGCTCCCGGTGGGACGGACCGCGGGCTCAGCTCCCTGTCTCGTCGCCGCCGCGGGCACCGCTCCAGTCCAAGGACTGGATGGTGCGCCAGGGGAGCGCCAGTCCGACGGCGCGTCGCTGACGCTGGTCGCCGCCATGGACGAGCACCCGCACGACCTCGCCCGTGATCGCGGTCGGCGTGCGGCGGACGAGCTCGTCGAGACGGATGAGCTCCTTGAAGAAGCTGCCGTCGATGGTGCTCCCGGACTTGGCCTCCACGGCCACCAGGTCGTCTCGGCGCTCGACGACGAGGTCGACCTCGTGGCCCGCACGGTCCCGGAAGAAGCTCATCCGGGGGCGAAGGCCGTGGTTGGTGAGCGCCTTCCTCACCTCGGCGACCATCCAGGTCTCGAAGATCGAGCCGCGGAGCGGATGTCGCCGGAGCTGTTCCGGCTCGCGCAGGCCGAGCAGCCAGCAGGCCAGACCGCTGTCGACGAGGTGCAGCTTCGGTGCCCGGACCAGCCGCTTGCCGAGGCTCTTCTGGAGCGAGGGCAGGCGCCAAGCCAGGTGGGCTGCCTCGAGCACCGAGAGCCACGAGCGCGCCGTGTTGTGGGAGACGCCCGCCGGTGCTCCGAGCCTGCTCAGGTTGACCAGCTGCCCGCTATGGCCTGCGCACAGCTCGAGGAAGCTGCGGAAAGCCAGGAGGTCCTTGACGTTGAGCACCTGGCGCACGTCCCGCTCGACGTAGGTCTCGACGTAGCTGCCGAGCCAGTCCGCCGCGGACAGCCCCCTCCGGTGGATGGCGGGGAAGGAGCCCTCCCAGAGGACCCGCATCAGGTTGTCGGTCGGGGCCAGCTCCATGCGCTCGTCGATGTCGAGGGGGAGCAGCGTGAGCATGGCGGTGCGGCCCGCCAGGGACTGGCTCACGGCCTGGTGTACGTGGAGGTTGCTGGACCCCGTGAGGATCCAGCGGCCGGGTGTGGGGTCTTCGTCGACCCGGCGCTGCAGCCAGCTGGTGAGGTCGGGCACCCGTTGGATCTCGTCGAGCACGGCTCCGTCACCGAGCTCGTCGAGGAATGCCCGCGGGTCCTCGCGAGCGTAGGACCGCTGGTCGGGGTCCTCCAGGGAGACGTAACGGTGCTCGGGAAAGCACTGCCGCGCGAGCGTGGTCTTCCCGGCCTGGCGCGGCCCGGTGATGGTGACGACGGGGAAGCCGGCTGCGAGCCCGACCAGCCGGGGGCCCATGCGGCGTTCGATGAGCATGGCTCATTGTAAGTTGTGCTGACAATCAGCACAACAGGCTCTGGGACAGCGCGGCCCCGCTACCGCCGACGCACCAACGCCAGCATCGGCAACCACCACCACGCCGCCACCGGCGCGGCCCCCGCACAGCCCCCGCACGAGCGCCGCCCAGGCCCGCCGGTGTCCGCGAGGGGCGTGTCGTGCTGGCCGCTGTCGGGGGAACCGGTGTCCGGGGTCGAGGAGTCGGGCTCGTCGGTGTCGACGGGTCCGCACACGCCGTTCGGGTCGACCGCGCCCTGGTTCATCCGCTCGCAGTCGGCGGTGAGGAAGACCGGGCTCGACCAGGCCTTCTGGCCGTCCTGCTGCTCGACCTCGAGCCACACCACGTAGTCGCTGCGGTCCCAGGAGAGCGCGGCGGTGCCCTCCGCGTCGGCCGACGACGGGGTCCAGGCGGCCACCTCGCTCAAGGCCCCCTCCGAGCCGATCGACATGCCCATGGCCCGGACCGAGGTGATGGTGTCGGTGCCGTGGTAGCTGAAGCGGACCTCCGGGGCCTGGGCCACGATCTCGGTGCCCTGCATCGCCTCGGCGCTGCCGTCCACCACGTCGAACCGCAGGATGGGTCGGTGGCCCGTGGTGGCGTAGGTGCGGCGCGCCTTCATGGCGTCGAACACGTCGGCGCGGGTGAGCGATGGCGCCAGCCACGCGCCCAGGCCGCCCGGGCCGTTGCCCAGCGCGTAGGGGTTGCCGAGCCAGCCGTCGTGGTTGTCGGTGGCGGCGATGAAGCCGGTGCGCACGCCGCGCTGGAACATCTCCTGCACCGAGCCCTTCGGGTTGCCGCTGACGATCGAGTTGTCGCCCCACTCCGAGTAGATCTCGGCCAGCTTCTGCAGGTCGGGGCGGTCGGTCTCGAAGTAGCTGCCGGTGAAGCGCATGGCGTGGGGCACGGTGACCGCCCGCACGCCGGACTTGGCCTGCACCTCGTCGAGCCAGGTCCACAGGCCGTGCTTCGCGTCCACCGAGTCGATCACGTCGGTGTCGTGGGTGCCGTAGGGGCCGTCGCAGCTGTCGTAGTACACGTTGTGGTGGCCGTTGGTCTCGGTCCCGTACTCGGCCGCGGCCACGTTGCCGATCCACTCGAAGGCCAACAGGACCAGGTAGCTCTCGTCCACGGTGTAGGCGGAGCAGTTGTCCACCAGCTCCTCCCAGAGCGCGTCTTCGTCGATCTCGAGCCCGGCGGCCTTCACCGACTCGGCGACCACGTCCAGGCCCACCACGTCGCGGGCATAGTCGTGGTTCACGTCCCGTGCGAAGCCGTCTTCGTCCACGTGGGTGAACCCGTGGTGGGTGTGCACGTCGCCCCACCAGGTGCGGTAGGTCGGCCAGGCCTCGAACACCTCGATGGGATGGCTCGCGTACACGGTGCCGCCCACGTCCACCTGCACCCGGTACACGCCGGGTTGGTCCAGGGTGAGCTCGAAGTCGTACCACCCGCCGTCGGCCTCGCTCAGGGTGTGCATGGCGGGGGGCGCGCTGCCCTCGAGTCCCTCGGCCAGCACCTCGAGGGTGTCGCGGGCCTGCTCGTGGGCGTTGCCGTACGGGTCGAGCAGGGCGACCTTCAGCGGAAAGGCCTGTCCGACGAGCTGCTCTTGGTCCGCCGTGATCTGCACCCCGCCCCGGGTGTCTTCCGACTCGACCCGGATGAGCTGGCTGTCGAGGTCGGTGCACGCGCCGTCCAGGCACTCCTCCGCGGTCAAGGGGATCTCGAAGAAGCTGCGGTCGGGCATCTCGAAGCCACAGTGCGCGCAGTGGGAGCAGTCCGGTTCGCCGGCCTCCTCGCAGACGGTCTCGCAGCCGTCGATGTCGCCCACCACCAGGTGCAGCTCGTCGCCCGCCAGCAGGTCCACGTCGGTCTCGAGGTAGACCGAGGTCTCGGCGCGGGTGTGGATCGAGCCGTCGCAGCTCCGGGTGGCGTCGTCGCAGTTCGAGCGCGCGGCGCTCACCTCGACCCCGTCGAGCGCCTCGCCGTCGCGCAGCACCTGGGCGCTCAGGTAGCCGTAGCTCGCGGTCTGGCCGGTCGAGCCTGGGGTGCACAGCTCGGGGTAGGGCGTGACCTCGCCCCACTTGGACCAGCGCATGCCGTGGAAGACCGGGTCCTCCAGGATCAGCTCGTCACCCAGTCCGAAACCTTCCTCGCCCACTGTGTAGACCCAGCGGAAGGTGCTCTTCTCCTGCACGGTGAAGCGGGTCTGGTCGAGCTGGATCTCGCCGGCGGCAGCGAGTCCGAACAGCAGCATCAAGGGCCACCTCCGCGGGCCACCCTATCCTCAGCCGGTGGCGGGCGCGCCCACGTGCAGGTCCACCATCCAGGCGTGCGCGAGCCAGGGGTGGTCGGCCGCTGCGTCGCGGCGGAGCCAGCGCTTCTGGTAGCGGTCGGCGGTCACGGTGACGTGCTCGAGGAGGGTGGGGGACCGCATCACCCAGGGGCCGTCTCCGGTGACCGCTCCCGGCCGCCAGCGGCCCATCAGCAGGTGGCCCCCCGGCAGCACCGCCGACACCCGGAGCACGCCGTGGTCGTCGCCGAGGCTCCGCTCGCGCCAGACGTCGCCCTTCAAGGCCTCCACCACCCGGTCGTCGAGGCGGGCCTCGAAGATCAGGATCTTCTCGCGGAGGGCCAGCACGTCGAGCACCAGCCGGTGACGGAGGTGGGCACCCAGCCGGCGCGCCACCGGTGGACCGAGGGTGACCGCGGCGTCGAAGGCCGCTGCGTGTTCCGCCACGTGTTCGCGCCAGGTGGCGTGGAAGGGCCCGGCCAGGGCAACGTAGATGCCTTGCTGGAAGTCGGAGTAGACAGCTGGGGTCCAGATCCGCACGTCCTCGCCGCACACGCAGCTCTGCTCCTGGAAGGTGCCGTCGAGCACCGCCTCCCGGACCTCCGGGTGGTCCTCGGCCCGGATGCCGGCGAGCACCTCGGCCTCCATCAACGTGCCGCACGCGGGGCAGGGAGCCCGGCAGGTCTGCCAGTCGCTCACGTCAGCCGCGCGAGGCGAGCAGCGCCAGGATCTGCATGCCGAGGGTGGGGTTCGGCGGATCGTCCGCGAGGCGCTGCAGGGCTGCTGCGGCTTCGCTGCCCGCGATGGCGTCGAGCGCCATCACCATGGTCTGCTGGGTGGTGGTGTCGGACTCGCTGCGCACGGCCTGCTCCAGGGGAGCAACAGCAGCGGGATCCCCGATCTTGCCCAGCGCCTGGGCGGCCGCGAGCCGTCCCTGGTCCCAGTCGTCGGCCAACAGGCCGATGAGCGCCGGCACCGCGCGGGCGTCGCCGAGGCTTCCCAGCTGCTCCGCCGCACCGCGTGCCGACGTGCCGCCGCTCGCGACCGCGGCCAGCAGGTGCTCGAGGGGGTCGGCGTCGACCGCGAGCTGGTCGGCGGCTGTGAGGCGCACGGCGGCGGCCGCACCGGGGCTCGCCTCCACCATCAGCACGTGGGGCGCGAAGTGCGGGGGGAACCCATACACCGCGCTGAACCGCAGCCCGTCGCCCGCGGGCTCCACGCTGGGCGGGTCAGCCTCGAGCCGGGCCATCTGGTCGCCCTGCATGCGCTCCAGGCGCTCGGCGACCTCCTGGGCGGTGCCGGCCTGGAGGAAGGCGTGCCAGTCCCCGCTGCCGTCGTCCAGGCGCACCACGCCGTCGGCCGAGGCCCAGTGCCGCCCGGCGTAGCCCCCCTCGAAGCAGAGGAACGCGCCCACGTCCCCGTCGGGGCAGCTGCGCACGGTGTCGGTGCTGCCGCCCTTCTCGGTCACCCAACGCTCGTAGTGCTCTCTCGGATCGCTCACGTCAGCTCCATCGGGGGACGTCGGGGTCTCGCCGGCCGACGCCACGAGCGGCTCGGGAACGCCCGCCGGTGGCTCGGGTTGTTGGGCGGGTGCGCGCGTGGAGCTGCAAGCCAGCACGAGCACAGCCAGGGTTCTCACGAGTCGCCGCCACCGCTGGTGGCCGCCATCCCGGTGCCGCCTTCGGTCGACGCCGGACTGGCGCCGGTGCCCCCGCCGCCAGCCGCCGCCGGCGGGGTGTAGGGCTGGCGCTCCAGGATGTGCTTCTTGAAGAAGCTCTTCACCGGTGCGTTGAGCGAGCCGCCCCACTTGGTCGGGTCGTTGTAGCCGGCGGGATCCTCGAAGTACTCGGCGTAGCAGTTCGCGAAGAACTCCTTCTCCGACATCGCGCTGTAGTTCTCGCCCGTGGCGTCGATCGCGGTCTTGGCGGTGTTCGAGAAGTAGTAGGGCTTCGCGTACCAGTGGTTCCAGAAGTAGCGGCCCTTGGCGCCCGATGAGTGGCTGTTGTAGTTGTTGAACCAGGCGCCGTTGTCGGACTGCACGAACAGGTTGTGCACCTTGCCGTTGAGCGCTTCCCAGGTGAGCACGTCGCGCTCGGCGGTGGTCATGGCGGAGCCGGCGGGCAGGCTCTCGTCCCGCGCCACCGAGCCGGCGGTGGGCAGCGGGTTGGCGCCGCTGGGCGTCCACGTGCCGCTGCCGCTGTGCGCGGAGATCAGGGTCTGCAGGCGGGTCTTGTCGGCGGCCGTGAAGGGCACGTCGCGGTTGGACTTGTCCTTGAAGGTGCTGGGCCAGCCGCCGAGGTCGGTCACGATGAAGTCGGCGCCGGCGGTACCGCCCGCCGAGTACCAGAACTTGATCTCGTTCTGCAGCCAGCTGTTCACGCCGGCGGCGAGCGAGGCGTGCACCCGGTGGCCCACCTCGTGGCGCACGGTGTGGCCGAGCCGGTCCGGGTTGGGGTTCGTGCGCAGCCCGGTGCCCAGCTCGATGCTGTGATCGCTCTTGGCGAAGGCGCGGTCGCCGCTGATGGCGCGCACCACGTTCAAGAAGGTGTTGTCGCTCACGTCCTGGTCGGGGAGGACGCCCATCGAGTCCCAGATCCCGATGATGTCGGCGTGCACGAAGCTCACACCGGTGGCGGCGGCCAGGGTGAGGTTGAAGCGGATCTCGAACAGCGGCCCGGCTTCGGCCGGCACCAGCTGGGCCAGCCGACGCAGCGCGGCGCGATCCGCGGGCTGCAGCGCGGAGCCCTTGGGCAGGCTGGCCTTCATCACGCTCCAGGCGCCGGTGGCCTGCATCGCGGTCACGATGGCGCTGACCTGGGGGTCGCCGATGATGGGGTTGGCGACCTCCTTGAGCGTGTCCTGCGAGGTGGTGCCCAGCGTCATCCAGGGCCAGATCTCGTTGCGCGCCAGGATCTGTGGCCACAGGGGCGTGAGCTTCAGCGGCTCGAACAACACCACAGGGCTCAGCGTGCCCGCGGCCATCAGGGTCTTGATCCACATCGCGCCCCAGCCGATGAGCTCCAGGATCTGCTGAGGCGTGGTCTGCGCGCGCACGATCATCAGCTGGATGCCCTGCTGGCCAACGTCGGTGAGCACCTCGGCCTTGTCGAGCCAGTAGATCTTCCACTTGAGCTCGAAGCCGAGCTCGTTCACCGCCTGCTGCATCTCGTTGGCGTCGAAGGCGCCCGCGAGGTTGGACATCAGGGTGTTGTCGCCGCGGACCGTGCCCTTCTGGGTGGGGTTCAGGCCGCGGATCACACGCAGGCACTCGGTCTCGTCCACGAAGAAGTCGTCGGCTTCGGCGCGGAGCTGCGCGACCGGATCCTCGTTGTTGTCGTCGTCGGCCTCCTCGCGGTGCAGGCTGGCCGCGGGCGCGCTGCCCACGTCGCCCACCGGCTCGCCCCTCACGGCCTTGTCGGCGGCCGCGTCGGCCGCGCGCTCCCCCGCGTCGCCGGGCTTCGACACGCTCGGTCCGGTGCCACTCGCCTTGGCCGCCGCACCGGCTCCCTGGGCCACGTGGGCCAGCTCGTGGGCGATGAGGTGCTGGCCGCCCGAGGAGCCGGGGTTGTACTGACCGGAGCCGAAGTAGACGTCGCTGCCCGAGGTGAAGGCCTTGGCGTTGACGTCGGAGGCGGCGCTCGCCGCGGCGCTGTCGGTGTGCACCGACACGTCCGAGAAGGACTGGCCGAAGCTCGCCTCCATCGACGACTGCGTGCCGCTGTCGAGCGCGTGACCGCTGGACTTCGACGCGTTGCTCATGGCGGCCCCGCTGTCGCCGAAGCCGCCGGCCGACGCCTTGCGCATGATGGTGCTGAGCGCGTCGCCGCTGCCGCTCCCGCTGTCCGACGACCCCGACGACCCGACCATGCCCTGCACGAAGCTGTTTCCGGCACCTCCCTGCGCGTCCATCGCGGTCTGCCCGTCGGGCGCGCTGAGCGATGCCAGGTCCGGTGCGCTCCCGCGGTCGGCGGCCTGGGTGGGTGCCTGGGAGGGGCTCTTCGAGGACGTGGGCTGATGGGACTTGGCCATGGGCCTACTGTATCGTGCGTTCGTGGACCGTCTCAGCCTCTTCTCGACCGAGATCCTGGTCTTCCGCTTGCCGGGGGTCCAGTCGCTGGCGCAGAGCCTCGCCGCGCTGCTCGTGGACGAGCGCTGCACGCGCCCCTCGTGGGACGTCGCGAACGTGGGCGGGTGGCACAGCCCGCCCGATCTCTCCCAGCGGCCGGATCCTTTCCCGGCGGTGATGCAGCTGGTGGTCGATCACGTCGGCCTCGCCTTGCGCTCGTGGTGTGAGGAGGCGGGGCGCCCGGTTCCGCGCTTCCGCTACGGGGTGCAGGCCTGGAGCACCGTGATGGAGCAGGGGGACTACACGATCCTGCACGATCACGGCGACGCCGCGTTCTCGGCGGTGTTCTACGCCGACGCGGGGGATGCCCCCGACAGCGCGCACCTGGCCTTCGTCGACCCACGCCGCGCCACCTCGCGGGTGGCCGGCCTGGAGCTGTGGCCCTCCACCTTCACCGTGCGGCCCGAGACCGGCATGCTGGTGCTCTTCCCCGGGGCCCTGCAGCACTACGTGCATCCGTACCGGGGCAGCCGGCCGCGGGTGTGCCTCTCGGCCAATGTGAGCGTGGAGCAGGTGGGCCCGGACGCGCGAGCACGGTAGGCTCCCTAGGCGCCGCGCCGCAACGCGCGCCGCTGGAGTGGAATCGTGCTGTGGTGGATGGTTGCGGTCGCGTTCGGCCAGGAAGAGGAGGCGGCGCCGCCGGCGCCGGCCACGGAAGCCAGCACGCCGGAGCGCAAGGAGACAGCGCCCGAGGCGACCGCTTCGGAAGCGGCGGCCGAGGTGGAGGCCGCCCCCGCGCCCCCACCGGATCGCACCCCTGAGCCGGCCGCCGACCCCGAGCCTGCTGCAGCGCCCCAGCCGGCGGCCGCTCCCGCTCCGCCTCCGCCTCCGGCGGTCCTGGTCGGTGACCCGCCGCCACCCGTGCCCGCACCGGCCGAGCCCGTTCCCGCGGGTCCAGTGCCGATCATCGACCCGCTGCCGCCGGCGCCGGCCAGCCCCATCACCGCGGCCGCAGAGCTGCGCTTCGACCTCGATCTGCCCCAGTCGGGCTCGAACATGGCCTTCGCCGCGTCCCGCGCTCGGATCGGTGCCGACCTCGCCTTCAACGACTCCCTCGGCGGTCGGCTGGTGGTCGACGCGGCCGGCGGCCTCCAGCTCGTCGACGCCTACCTCCAGGGGCAGACCGCGTACGGCGACGTGGCGCACCGCATGCGGGCCGGCGTGCAGCTCTCGAGCTTCGGCGTCGACGGCTACGCGTCGCCCGATGGTTTCTTCTTCGCCCATCCGGCGGCCTTCCAGCGCATGGCCGAGCGCGTGGGCGTGGTCGACCGGCGCGATGCGGGCCTGAGCTACCAGCTGCGGGCCTTCGAGCTCGTCACGGCGGACGTGCAGATCGTGAACGGCACCGGCGCGAACGTGCCCGACGACAACTACGCCAAGGACTACCAGGGCCGGCTGCAGATCCAGCCGATCGAGCAGCTCACGGTGGTGGCCAGCGCCCTGTACGGCGCCGCGGGTCCCGACCTGGAGCTGGTCTACACGGCCATGCAGGTCGGGGGTGTGGTCCGACTCGGCGAGCTCCGGGCGATGGCCGAGTACGTCACCCGCGCGGGCCAGACCGTCGACGAGGAGACCCAGGCGGCAGGCTGGGCCGCAGCCGCGGCCTACGACCTGGCCCTCGGTGTGGACTGGATCGACCACCTCGGGGTGGCTGTGTCCCACCAGCAGTGGGACGGCGACACCCTCGGCAGCTTCCCCGACATGGAGTGGGTGACCGACGCCGGACTCACCGCCTGGTGGACCGCGCCGAACGAAGCCAGCGCCTGGACCGGCCTGACCTACGAGAACCTGATCCCCGAGAACATCGAAGAGCCCGTGTCCCACCAGCTCCTGATGCAGTGGGGCTTCGCGATCTGAGCGGCGCGGCCTGTCTTCGACCGCCGGCCTACTGGCTGGCCAGCAGCGCGTCCAGGTCACCCTTGAGCTTGTCGTAGGCGGCCTGTTCGTCCTTCGCCAGGGTCTTGGTGGCCCCGATGAGGTCGAGCCCCTCCTCGTAGGTGCCCTGCAGGTCGTAGAGCTCCTCGGTGTCGTCGAGGTGCACCACGAGCTTCCAGCGCTCGTCCAGGTAGGCATAGCCGCCGTTCCGGGCCTCGGTCCGTGGGCCGCTCACCTCGGCGAAGGCCCAGTCCTGCAAGGATTCCGCCGCTGGATCCTCGAGGTAGGACACGAAGCTCACGCCGTCGATCACCGTGTCGGCGGGCACGGCGGCCTGCCAGTCCACACCGGCCAGCTCGAGCATGGTCGGGAACAGGTCGACGGTGTCGATCATGTGGGGCACCCGCCGCCCGCCGTCGACCAGGTCTGGTCCCGTGATGACCATGGGCACGTGGATGCCGCCTTGGTAGAGCGTGGCCTTGGAGTGCGCTTCTCGGAAGGCGTCGCCGTTCACCTCGTAGGCCGTGCCGTTGTCGCCCAGGTACACCACCCAGGTGTTGGCCATCGTGTCGGGGTCGATGCTGTCGAGCAGCCGGCCGATCTCGCTGTCCATCGACTCGACCATGGCCTTGAAGTAGGGCTCGGGGAAGGCTTCGATCTCGCTCTCGTCGCCCGAGAGCTCCGTGGCGCCGTGCAGATCCGCCGGCGGCAGGTGGTAGGGCGTGTGGGCCGCGTTGAAGGCCAGCCACACGAACCAGTTGCCCTCCTGGTCCTCGATCCAGCGCAGCGTGTCGTCCACGTTCTCGGTCGTGGCGTAGGTGGTCGTCTTCTCGGTGGTGCCGTTGGTGGTCTTGTGCCAGGCGAAGTAGTCCGAGACCTCGCCCATGATCACGCCCTCGAAGTGGCCCCAGCCCATGGTGTTGGGGTCGTCTTCCGAGCGGGAGAGGTGCCACTTGCCCAGGTTGGCGTGGGTGTGGTTGCCGGCGGCGTCGAGCACCTGGGGCAGGGTGAGCTCGTCGAAGTCGATCTCCGGCGACACCCCTTCGCGATCGAGCGGCTCGGTCACGCCGTTCCGGAAGCCGTAGCGGCCCGTGAGGATGGTGGCACGCGTGGGCGAGCAGCTCGGGTAGCTGGTCACGTGGTCGAACACGATGCCTTCGTCGCACAGCGCTTGGATGGTGGGCTGGTCGGCCTTGACGTTGCCCACCTCGTCGTAGCAGGCGCTCGCGTCCACGCCGATGTCGTCGCTCAGGATGAAGAGCACGTTTCGCTGGGGCCGTTGCGGGGGCTGTCCGGTCTCGCCGGTCTCGCCGGTCTCGCCGGTCCCGCCGGTCCCGCCGGTGTGCACGCTGTCGGTTGCGGGATCGCTGTCGAAGGTGCCGGTGTCGGGCTCCCCGGTGTCCCCCCACCGGCACGTGCAGGAGGACCAGAGAATCAGGGTGGCACTGAGCGTCATGTCGGACCGTACGCCGGCAGTCGGGCGTCCGCAACATCGAGCTACTCGTCCCACATCCCGCTGAAATCGCAGGTGCCGTCATCCGTGACGTTCGCGCAGCCATCTGGGAAGGAGATCACGGGGTCGCCCTCGTAGGCGCTGGTCAGGAACTCGAAGATCTGTTCGATGGCGGCGTCGCCGGCCGGGGTCTCGCGGGCCGCGAAGCCGTGCACGTCGTACTGCCCGGTGTTCGGAACCCGGTACTGGGTCAGCGCGGTGACCGAGACGCTGCCCGACACATCGTCGAGCACGGGCACGTCCTCCAGCTCGGGCTGCAGCATCACCGCGCCCATCGCCTCGGCCAGGATCGCGGTGCCCGGGTTGGGCAGGATGGGGTCGCCCATCGACTCCTGCAGCAGGAACATGCCACCGCCGTCCACCGCGTCCTGGCCCCAGGCGGCTCCGTCGATCTCGTCCCACGCGGTCTGCGACATGGCGAGGGCCATGCGCATGGTGACCATGTCGTCGCCCATCACGGTCAGGAGCAACGACTCGATGGCGGTCTCGTAGAGCAGGGAGCCCGGGATCATGTGGGTCCAGCCGCCGCCGGGCACGTTGAGCACGCCGTAGTCCAGCCGCTCGTCGACCGCGACCAGCACCGATCCCATGCAGCCACCCTGGCTCCCACCGACCCAGACGGGCATGTCGAGCACCGGGCGTCGACCGGCGGCGGGGTTGGCCTCGCCCAGGAGCGTGTCGGCCGCGAGCGCGTCACCCAGGGCGCCGTCCATCGCCGAGAGGATCACCGACGCGTCGGCGAGCGACTGCATCAGGCCCGCGGTGCTCACCGCTGAACCGTCGAAGAACTGGTAGAGCCCGCTCAGGGTCCAGAGCAGGTCGTCGCCGGTCCAGCCGCGCCAGCGCACGCCGGTCTTGGCCAGCCCGTTCGCGGCGATCTCGCCGTCGAAGGAGTTGTCGGTGTAGTCCCCGCCGGTGCCGTGCCCGTAGAGCGCCACCCGGTAGTCGCCCTCCCCGGCCGGCACGACCACCCGGAAGTAGGCGTCGGTCGTGCCCGTGACGACCGGCAGGCCAGGGTCGTCGAGCACCAGCTTGCCGTCGTCGTCGAGGAAGCTCGGCACCCCGGCCAGGTGCCCCATGACGATGCGCTCGATGGCGTCGTCGGGATCCTCGGCCGAGACCTCGATCACCACCTCGAGGGCGTCGAGCTCCGAGGACAGGGTGGCGTTCATCGCCCGCAGGCGGCGGCTGTGGTCGTCGGCCGACCGCGTGGTGAAGTCCCAGATCCGAAGGACCTGCGCCGGATCGAGACCGAGCTCGTCGAGCTGGCTGCGCGCCGGGGCGTGGTAGCCGAGCAGGTCGGCCTCGTCCTGGTCCCTCGGCTCGGCGAGGCCCAGCGCGACCTGCACGCCGCGCGGCTGGCTCTGGGGGGTGTCGCCCGTGAGCTCGTCGGTCACCACCACCAGGTGTTCGGCGTCGGGCGGCAGCAGGCGCTGGGGGTAGGCGAGCAGCAGGGTGTCCTGGCCGAAGCTGTCGTGGGCGACCTCGGTCCACACCGGGATGCGCTCGCCGTAGCGCTCGTGTCCTGGCTCCGCGACGACCAGCCACACGGACCCCGCCCAGTCGCTGTCGTCGACCAGGCCATCGAAGCCAGCGGCGAGGGGCGAGACCCGCGAGAAGCCGTCGGCGCTCTCCACGAAGCTGGTGTCGTCGTCGAAGGGGAGGGCGTCGGCGTCGATCGACAGGTGCAGGCCCGTCGAGGTGTCGGCGGCCACGGTGAAGGTGGAGCTGGGCCAGGGCAGGTGGCAGCGCACGTCGTCGAGCGCGTTGCACGACCCGGTCAGCGGCGCGCGGTCGCCGGGGGCGCGGTCGACCACCACCAGATCGTCGTCGGCGGGTTGGCAGGCGATGAAGAGGGCGAGCATGCCGCACTGTAGCGGGAACCACGCGGTCAGGGAGCGTGCCCGACCTCATCGTCGTCCGGCACGTCCACATCCGGGCAGGCCATCTCGACCGTGCGGTGCACGGTCTGCGGGTTGCCGCAGGCATCGGCCTGGCTGGTCTGCGCGCCTCCAGCCCACCGCCGGTCTACGCCGTGGGCGCCCGCGCGCCCGCCTGCTCGGACCGCCACTCAGCCTCGAGGGCTCGAAGCCGTTCGCGGATCGCGTCCCGCGCCACCCGGAAGTGGGCGAGCCTCTCGGCGTCCGTCAGGGTCTCGTGCTTCCTGTCGGGATCGGGCATGGCCCAGCTCCGACGCTCGGCGGTGCCGAGGAACACCGGGCACTCCTCCTCGGCGCACAGCGTGACGACCAGATCCACGCCCTCCGGATCGATGGTGGTGACGGACTTGCTGGTGTGCTCGGAGAGGTCGATGCCGAGCTCGGCCATGGCCCGCACCGCGAAGGGGTTCACGCGGCTCGGTCGACTCCCAGCAGACTCGGCCAGCACCGCCTCCCCCAGGACGTGGCGGGCGAGGCCCTCGGCCATCTGGCTCCGCGCCGAGTTGGCCACGCAGAGGAAGAGGATGCGACGGACCTGCAAGAACCACCTCCGGGGCCCCCACGCCCCTTCCAGGAGCCCTGACGGGCTGGCGGACGGCGACAGGAGCGAAATAGGGCCTCTTCGTATCCCAGGAGCGCGTCGATGTCCCCGAGCCACCCCCTGCTGCGCAAGGCCGCCGCCGACGCCGTGGGCACCTTCGCCCTGGTCTTCGCGGGGTGCGGGGCCGCCGTGGTCGACGCCCAGACCCACGCGCTCGGACACCTCGGCGTGTCGCTGGTGTTCGGCCTCG
>Ga0114932_10000500_pt1 | contig 46736 bp, 51 predicted proteins | sample 2SBtaG_2_FD_87286 | JGI IMG/M metagenome (GOLD analysis project Ga0114932, IMG submission 87286) | Deep subsurface microbial communities from Kolumbo volcano to uncover new lineages of life (NeLLi) - 2SBTROV12_ACTIVE470 metaG | ecosystem: Environmental > Aquatic > Marine > Volcanic ...
CAGTTCCGAAGGGCCGTTCAAAGCCGAGCACTACCGGTACTGATTTTGTGGTAAAGGTTTTTCGAACGAGATTTGCGCGCGTCGTTAAATGCGTGGCTATTTCGTTCGGAATCGCCACGATAGCTGCAAATTCTGTTCTCGCAGACCCGAAAATCGAAACTTTGAGAACGTACTACGAAGTGCGTGGCGCAAGTGGCAAAGCGCTCAAGGCGCAAATGAAGAAATTGGGCCCCAAAGGGTTCTGGGCCTATACTTCGTGGTACGTCAGTTGGACGCGTGAATGCGACGTTAAGGTCAAGATAACTTATACATTTCCGAAACTGGCCACTCCGCAGGATCTGAATGCGGCGACGCGCAAACGGTGGGACACCATGTTTGCGGCGTTAGTTGTGCACGAAGAACAACACGGCCAGCATGGCATCAACGCCGCCAACGAAGTGTTAAAAGCCCATTGCCGCAAGGCCGCGTCGATTACCCGAAAATGGGCGCGGCAGGACAAAATCTTTGACAGGGAAACCCGCCACGGCGCGGTCGACGGCGTGTTTTTGGCGAACTGATGTGTTTGACTGTGAAGCAGTTAGCGGGATGCAAATTTGACAGTCCGCGTCGAAAATTGAGCAAAAATTCAAATCGTTTTTTAGGAACTTGGCATTTGCCAGAACGCGGCGCGTCGCCTAGTCTGAGTTTATCGGACCAGTAAGGTCGGGACTTTTCAGGAGCGTGTGGCGCGCATGGCGGGCGCACGTGGGGTGATGGAGGGTCCCAAGGGGTTGGGGCCCTCCGCTTTTTATTCTCCTAAAACAGCGTCAGAACCAGACCCATAATCGTACAGCCGACGATCGCGTAAAGGCCGTCGATAAACGTCAACCGCATCGACCGACCGGCAAATGCATAGTTGGTCATGATCCATGGCGCCGCGATAAAGGCACCCAATCCAAATCCGGCCCATAGACCTTTGTTAGCGGTTTCAATGCCGGCTTCAGCAAACATGTGGCGCATCATACCCGCCACCAAAACTGCGGCTACGAATGATATGATGAACGGTACAGGATTTTTGCGGTCTATGTCTTCGGCGCTGACTCCGGCGGCTGCCATCCATTGTTTGCCCAAAATCATGTACCAAGCCGCGCCAAAAGCGTAACTGGCAGTTGCGGCGATAATAACCCCTGCATATTCCATTCGGCATCCCTCCATATATTGTTGTTATCGCGTTTTTATGCCCTATCCCTAGGGCGAATGCCAGAAATAATAATGTTTTCGTTGAACGGATTAACCGCAGAGTGCTTAATGGAAATTGGGGGTATCGTGCATGGCCAGAAAGTTTTTTGTTTTCTTTATTCCGGTGTTTGCCGCCGGATTTATTACCGGAAATGCGTTCTGGTATCTGGCGTCGCCGCTGTGGATCGACGTGGTCGTTGATGAACGCCTGCCGGATGAATTGTCCGTGACGCGCGTCGCAACCGGCACTATCAGAGGCGCGGACTCGGTCCACAAAGGCAGTGGAACCGCCACGCTGTCGCGCACAGCCGCCGGTGTTCACATCGTGTCGTTCAGTGATTTCAACGTGACCAACGGACCCGACCTAAAAGTAATATTGGTCAAAGCAGCTGACCCGCAGAGCTCTGACGATGTCAAAGCGGTCGACTGGATTTCACTTGGTCCGCTCAAGGGAAATATCGGGGCGCAGTCCTACGTGCTTGGCGATGATATTGATCCGGGCGCGTATCAGTCGGTTGCAATCTGGTGCAAGCGTTTCGGCGTCTTGTTTGCCTCGGCCAGCTTGGCCGCAGTTCAGTAAAGTCGAATAACGACTTAGCTTAGATTTCAGACCGCAACGGGCGCGCCAACAAGGCTTGCATGGCTTCCTTGACCGTGACGGTATTTTCCAGAACATCAGCGACGGCGCGCGCAATCGGCATTTCGATGCCGTGACGTCTGGCCAGATCAGCCGTTGCACGGGCAGTGGCCGCGCCCTCGATCGTCGCGGTTCTCGTTGCGGCGCGCTGTGCGCCCAGATCGAGACCAAAACTGAAATTGCGCGACTGAACTGAGGTACAGGTCAACGCAAGGTCGCCCAATCCACTAAGACCTGACAGCGTTTCCTTTTCGGCGCCAAGAGCCACGGCAAGACGGGTCATTTCGTTGTACCCCCGCGTCATCAGCGCGGCGCGCGCGCTTTCGCCCAAACCGGCGCCCATGGCAATTCCACAGGCGATAGCGACGACATTTTTTAGTGCGCCACCCAGCTGCGCGCCGATCGGATCGCGGGACAAATAAAGACGAATATTGCTTGTGCTCAGAACCCTCTGCAAATCAACGGTTGTAGATCCATGTGCCGCAATGCACAGCGCCGTCGGCTTACCCGCCGCGATTTCACCGGCAAAGCCGGGACCGGTCAATACGGCGACACTTGGTTCACCGAGCACTTCCGCAACGATTTGACTGGGCAGCAGCCCCGTTTCTTTTTCAATGCCTTTGCAGCATACAGCAAGCATCTGACGATCAAGGAAGTGCTTTGATTCACGTAACAACGAGCGCAGTTTTTGGGTTGGAACAGTCAGCAACGTAACATCTGCAACCCCAACCGAGTCGACCGCGCGCAGCGTTTGGGGAAATTTGTGCCCCGCCAGGTATTTGGAATTTTCGCGGTGTTGGTTCATGGCGGCAACCTGACGGGCGTCGCGGGCATAAAGCGCCACGTTGCGCCCGTCGTTGGCCAGTGAAATGGCCAGAGCCGTGCCGAACGCGCCCGCGCCAACCACGGAAATATCGCTCATGCCTTGGCTCCTTTTTTGCCCGACCCCAGCATGGGGGTGCTGGCGCGGTCAAGCGGCCATCGCGCGCGTGCTGCAAGCGCCATCGAATCTCTGTGGCCCGTCCTGAACATTTCCAAGCCCGCCCATGCGATCATCGCTCCGTTGTCGGTGCAGAATTCAAGCGGTGGCGCGACCAAGTTAAATTCCGACGACGCGCAAAGATTTTTCAACGCTGCGCGTATAGACGCATTCGCGGCGACGCCTCCGGCAACCGCGAAGTGGCGTGACTGAGGCGTGTGCGCCTTTGAAAACATCGCCAGGGCGCGGCGCGATTTTTCCACCATGACGTCGGTAACCGCCGCCTGAAAAGACGCGCAGATATCCGCGCGATCCTGTTGCGTAACGCCACTTTTTTCGGCGCGTAATGTATCGATGGTGCGACGCACGGCAGTTTTAAGGCCCGAGAACGAAAAATCGCAACCCTCCCGATTGAGCAGCGGACGAGGAAATTTGAACCGTGTGGGGTCGCCTGTGGTGGCCTGTGCCTCGACGCGCGGACCACCGGGTTGACCCAGCTCCAAAAGTCTGGCGATTTTGTCAAAAGCTTCACCCGGCGCGTCGTCGATGGTTCCGCCCAGTCGCGTGAACTGATCGGGGCCTGCCGCCGTCAGAAACTGACAATGACCACCCGACACCAGCAGGACGAGATAGGGAAACTCAATGTTGTCGGTCAATCGGGGCGTCAGAGCATGTCCGGCCAAATGGTTGACCCCTATAAGCGGCAGGCCGGTCGCAGCGGCCAATCCTTTGGCACACATCACTCCTGCAAGTACGCCGCCGATCAAACCGGGGCCGGCTGTTACTGCAATCGCGTCAAGATCGTTCAGGATGACACCCGCTTTGGACAGGGCCTGTTCCACGACAATGTCCAGTTTTTCGACGTGGGCGCGCGCCGCGATTTCCGGGACGACGCCGCCAAACGCCGCGTGCAATTCGTTTTGATCAAAGACGACAGAGGACAGAACGCTCGCCAAATTGCCCGCGCGCTGGCGCACCACGGCAGCAGCGGTGTCATCGCAACTGCTTTCAATGCCAAGAATGGTGAGTGTTTTGGTCATTGCTTCCGGACCTGTTGCGAAACTGGCACAGCGCAGGTAACACCTGTGCTATTCACAGGCAATCCTAATGGAACCAGATGCGCCACGAACCCGCTATCATCCTGCTGACGCGTGCCAAGGCGCAAAACACAGGGTTTTCGGCCCAACTGCGGGCACGGATCGGCAATGCGGCGCGGATCGTTGAGGCACCGTTGACCTTGATACAACCGATCAACGCGACCATTGATCTGACCGGGGTTGGCGCGGTGGCGTTTACATCAGCGAACGGCGTCTCTGAATTTGCCAAGCGCGAAAAGACACGGGATTCCGCCTGTTTCTGTGTGGGCGCCCGCAGCGCGGATGCGGCGCGCGCGGTGGGGTTTGCGGCTCGCGCGGCCGCCGGTGACGTTGCCGATCTGGCGCAGCTGATAGCGCGCGAATACGATGCCGCGAACGGAGTGGTGTTGCACGTACGCGGCCGCCACGCAGCGGGAGATCTCGTGGGTGCGTTGAACGCGCGTTCGATGCCCGCACTCAGCGTGATTATTTACGAACAATGCGTGGTCCCGGTTGACGACGGTATCTATAAAGACATAGGCAGTAATCTGCCGCTTTTTGTACCGCTTTTTTCGCCCCGCAGCGCCAAAATATTTCTGGATCAGTTTGGTGAACTGCAATTTCAAGACGCAGTTGCCATCTGCATAAGCAGTAATGTGGCGAAAGAATTGGGTGATGGCGTCTTTGGCAGTGTCGTGGTTGCGCAGCGCCCCGATGCAGCGTCGATGCTGGACGCGATTGCCGACGCGCTTTGACAGCAACCAATTAGAATGCGTATCTTTTAACACAGGCGCTTAGCCCTTACATCAAGACCGAATCCGATCATCATGGGGTGCAGGATATGGCGACCAAAAAAACCACAACGGGTAAATCAGTGGGTAAATCGGCGGGCAAACCGGCGGCCCGCAAACCCGCCACCACAGGTAGAGCAACGGTGATTGATCCTCCAAAAAAACCTGTGCGCAAAACACCGGCAAAAAAACCGGTGACGGTTGATGCAAAAGCGGTCGTAAACACAACCCACCCGGCCAGTTCAGAAACGCCACCCGAATCGAAAAACGCGCCCAAAGCAGCGCAGGAACTACCGGGGAAACCGGCGGACCGTTCGTATCCACCGAATGCGGTCATGGCAGGGGGCGCTGCACTAGCGGTCGTAGCGGGTTTCTTGCTGGCCGGGCTATTCACATCCAATTCTTCGCCAGAAGTCGATGCATCATCTGGCAGCGGGTCGTCGCAAGAGATCGCCGATTTGCGTGTTGAATTGCAGGCAAGGCTTGCGTCGATCAACACGGCCCTGGGCGTGCTTAGCCGACAGCCGCACGCGCCGCCGGTCGATCTGAGCGGGGAAATTGCCGATCTGGCCGGGGCGGTGTCGGAAAACGCTGCAAGAACTCAGGCCCGTCTCGAGTCGATTGGAACCAACATTGAAGCCTTTGCTTCGCGATTGGATGTACTGGCCGCAACGGTTGACGGAATTGAGATCAAAGCCAGTGCCGCGAACGCGGTGATTTCGCAGCAGGATTTTGATGAGTTGCAGATGGCGTTGGAGGCGCGCCAAGCGGAGGTGGACGCTCTCGAGGCCCAAGTCGCCACATTGACCACTGCGGGCGACGCCAAATTGCAGGCGGCGCTGGAGCAGGCAGATGCGCTGCAACGATCTGCCGACGAGGCGGCCAGTGCGGCGGTGCTAAAAATTGCACTTGGCAATCTTGATACAGCGTTGCGAATTGGAACCCCATTTTCCGAGGCGATTTTGACGATTGAATCTGTGGCCGACGTGACGGTTTCGTCCAGCCTGGCAGATTTTTCCGAGACAGGTGTGGTCCCGCTGACCGCGCTTCAGCACAGCTTTCCCGATGCTGCGCGCGCCGGGTTGAAAGCGGCGATAAAAGCGGAAGGCGGCGACGGTTTGGTGGCCAACGTGACGTCATTTTTCAAATCTCAGGTCGGTGCAAGATCGCTTGAGGAAAAACAGGGCGAGACACCCGATGCGCTGTTGTCACAGGCCGAAGCGGCGCTTGGCGACGGGCGTGTCGCTGCGGCGGTTGGTCTGATTGATCGACTGCCCGAAGCAGGGCAGATGGCTATGGCTGAATGGCGCGAACAGGCGCGGGCGCGCACCGCGGCAGAGACCGCGTTGTCACGGCTGAAATTTTCTCTGGACGACGAAGAATAAGGACACGCCGACCCGATGATCTGGTCTTTAGTCAAAGCTGTCATATTCATGGGGCTGATTGCCGCTCTGACGTTTGGTGTCACCGCGCTGAATACCGCGAACGACGAAATCAGACTGTCGGTTGCCGCGATGGAGTTTACGTTGACCCCGCTGGCCGGTGCGGTTCTGGCAATGCTGGCGCTTGTTGTCGCGTGGATTGCATTGCGCCTGACGGGTCTGGCTGTGGCAGTTCTGCGGTTTTTTAACGGCGACGAGACTGCGATCTCGCGCTATTTTGACCGCAACCGCGAACAGCGCGGGTTCGAGGCGCTGGCGGACGGTATGATCGCGATCGCCGCGGGCGAGGGCAAAGTCGCGATGGCCAAAGCAGCCAAGGCCGACAAATTTCTGCAAAGGCCGGAACTGACCCTGCTGTTAAGCGCACAAGCGGCAGAATTGTCCGGCGACAGCGCAAGAGCACAGGGTATCTATCGTCAATTGCTGAACGACGATCGTACACGGTTTGTCGGGGTGCAGGGCATTTTGAAACAAAAGCTTCTGGCAGGTGACACTGATACAGCGTTGAAACTGGCCGAAAAAGCCTTTGCGCTACGGCCCGGTCACGGCAAAACAATCGACACGCTGTTCGCGCTGCAAAGCCGGAATGAAGATTGGGCAGGGGCACGCAAGACTCTGGCGGCCAAACTTTCTGCCAGGGACCTGCCACGCGACGTACATATGCGTCGGGACGGGGTGTTGGCTTTGGCACAGGCGCGGCACGAGATCGACAAAGGCAACATCGACGCGGCCCATGAAAAGGCTATGCAGGCGAATAAGTTGTCACCTGAACTGATCCCTGCTGCGGTGCTGGTCGCCGAAACGCATGTGCTGAACGAAGCGCCCAAAAAGGCCGCAAAAGTGCTGGCCAAGGCGTGGGCTGCGCAACCGCACCCTGATCTGGCGGCGGCATTTGCTGATATCGAACCCGATGAAGATGCGGCGGCGCGCCGAAAACGTTTTGCCGCGCTATTGAAAGTCAAACCCGATGACCCCGAAACGCGGCTGCTTGCGGCAGAACTGGCGTTAATGTCCGAGGATTTCGCGGGCGCGCGCGCAGCGCTTGGTGACCTGGCCGAGGTCGAGCCCACCACTCGCGCGCTGACCGTGATGGCGGCAATCGAGCGCGGCGAAGGATCACCCGACAACGTGGTTCGCGGTTGGTTGACCAAGGCGTTGGACGCTCCGCGCGGTCCCCGGTGGATTTGTGATAGCTGTCACAACTTACAGTCGGCCTGGTCCCCGGTTTGCGACAATTGTGAGAGTTTTGACACGCTGAGCTGGCGGGTGCCGCCCGAGGCCGAGGGGGCGTCGGAACCACGCGCGACGTCGATGCTGCCGCTGATCGTCGGGGCGTTGGAAGAAACTGTTGACGAAACCGACGAATTAGAAGAACTGGTGGACGTCACGGGCGAATAAAATAGCCGCTGTAGCTCAGTTGGTAGAGCATTGCATTCGTAATGCAGAGGTCGGAGGTTCGAGTCCTCTCAGCGGCACCAGAACGCGATCAAAGATCGCATCACATCAACGAAACTTCGTGTCCGCGCGGCCGGCGTTTCGCTGAATCGCCGGGAGCATCGGGAATTTTAGGTTTTCGAATGTTTCCGTCTCGTCCAGCCGCTCATCTATCCGGCACATCTAACCAACCAAAAAAGCCGCATCAAAATGATGTTCCTGCAGGTTATCCCCTTCACCGGCGCGGTCTATGATCACAAAGGTTTGTTCGGCCCCGATTGGGGTCAGAATCCCGTGCCAAGTGTTGCGCAGATAATTGATGCCTTGTGCGCCGTTTGACATGAACGCCAGCGGCATACCCGGTGTGCCGTTTTTGTCAGGGGCGACAACGATCAGAAACGGATTGCCGTCAACCGGAATAAAGGCCTGAGAGCCCAACGGATGGCGCTCCACCATAGTCAGGCGCAGGGGCAATTCCGCCGGTCGGCTGCGGGCGAGGCTGATGTTGGCGCGCCCGCCGCCAGTGAATTCCAGCCGTGCAAGATCGTGGTAGCGGTCGCATTGTCCGTCGTTGATGGTGAAACTTGGTGTTGCCGTGCGCGCTATGATATCGCCGAACGGGGCAAATGCAGCAGCGGTAAGCGGTTGGATTTTGACGGGTTGGGTCATTTGCGGCTCTGGCTAACTGACAACGGGACCGAGCCGGGGATGGCGGTTGACGTCCTTGTAAAGCAAATAACGGAACGGACCTGTGCCCGTGGCAACGCAGGCCTGCGGACAGAAGGCGCGCAGCCACAGAAAATCGCCGGGCTGCACGTCGATCCAGTCGGTATTCAACAAGTATTTGGCGGTGCCCTGCAGAATATAGATACCGTGCTCCATGACGTGGGTTTCCGCGAACGGGATGCGACACCCGGGTTTGAAGGTAACGATATTGACGTGCATATCATAGCGCATATCGGCGGGGTCGATAAATCGAGTAGTGGCCCAACCGCCGTCCGTATCCGGCATCTCAACGGACGTCGTTTCGTGGTCGGCGCTGACGAATGACGGCGGCGCGTCGAGACCGTCGACGGGTTCATAGCGTTTGCGAAACCAGTGAAACGTCGCATTTTGGGGGCTTTTATTGTGGAGCGTCCAGTCGCTGTCAGGCCCGATAAAAACAAAAGCGCCGGGGGTCAATTTGTATGATTTTCCATTCAGCGTAAGGTCCGGCGTGCCGGATGTGACAAACAAAACGGCCTCGGCCTTTTGGTCTGGTTCGGGCGTGTTGCTACCGCCGCCCGGTGATACTTCGACCACATATTGTGAAAAAGTTTCAGCAAATCCCGATAGCGGCCGCGCAAGAATCCAAGCGCGCGTGTCTGTCCAAAAAGGCAGCGCACTGGTGACAATATCCTGCATCACCTCATGCGGGATAACGGCGTAGGCCGCGGTGAATACGGCGCGTTCAGGCAGGTTGGCGTCCTGACTGTGGTGGCCGCCTTCGGGTGTAAAGTACAGCGGGTCCGCCATGGTATTCTCCCTGTGTCAATCGTGCTTAGCGCAGTTGACCGTCACAGGGCAATACATCGGTCAATCCCTTTGAAAACGTGGAATTTTGATCAAATTGTCGGTTGCTGGAGTGTCGCACTTAGTTTGCTATTAAGAAATACGGACGATGTTGACGACCGTGCGCTAAGAGTGAGCGGCGCGGGGACCTGGGGTTTAAGGGTGTCCGCATCAGTCAGAAAGACGATTTCGCGCGTCGGAAACGACGCATGCTACGCAAAAGCGGCGCAAAAGCGCCGTTCGTCTAAAGGAAAGACCATGACAAGTATTCTAACAAACACCAGTTCGATGATCGCGCTTCAGGCATTGAAGGGGGTCAACGAGGGTCTGAGCAAAACACAGGACATGATTTCGACCGGTAAAAGTATCGGAACTGCCAGAGACAACTCGGCCATCTGGGCGATATCCAAAGTAATGGAAGCAGACGTGTCCGGATTCAAGGCGATTTCAAGCAGTCTTTCGCTGGGGTCTTCGACGGTGGCTGTGGCGCGACAAGCGTCTGAGTCTACCACCGAATTATTGACCGAAATCAAAGGTAAAATCGTTGCGGCGCAGGAAGAAAACGTCGATCGAAGCAAAATTCAGGTCGACATTGCAACCTTGCGTGATCAAATCGCTTCCGTGGTCGAGGCCGCGCAGTTCAACGGGCTGAATTTCGTTTCCGGATTTGACGATGTCAAAGTATTGTCGTCCCTGAACCGCGCCAGTGACGGTACGGTCACTGCGGCCAATATTACCGTGGCACGGCAGGATTTGACAACCGATGCGGGCGTTTATGGCACCGGCGCGTCGCTCGCGGCCAACGCAACGTCCAGTGGCGCAGCCGTGGTGAACACAGCGATTTCTGAAACACTGACTGTTGGCGGCACAATTGTCATTGGCGAGCAATTCACCTTTCAGATCGGTGGCTCGACCGTTGACTTCACGGCCGCCTCGACCGCAACAGCCGATGTGGCAACCGGTTTGACCGCAGCAATCAACGCCGCCGGCATTACCGATATCACTGCAAGCGTCGCGGGTTCAGTCGTGACTGTCGACAGCACGAACGCGTTTGACACCACCGCGCTGAACGCCAGTTCCAATTCGGCGGCGGGTACATTGGTTCTGTCAAATACCGATATCGCGGAGCGGGCGGAGTCCATCACGTTCTCGACTTCGGCGGCTGTCAGCGAAGGTGACGGCTACCGCGTGGCCATTGCCGGTGTGAATTATGACTATATTGCCGGACCGAACGAATCGTTTGGTGACGTGGCCAACGGTCTGAAGGCCGTGATCGACGGGGCGGGTCTGACCGACTTTTCCACCAAGGTCACAACCGACGCCACGACCGGCGCACCGGTTCTGATGATCGACAACAACGGCACGACCCAGACGTTGGCGGTAACCGGAGCCGCAGGGGGCGAAGCCACCGGCGGGCTTTTTGCGCTCAAAGGCGTTGACGTCAATACCAGCGCAGGGGCGGCAGCGGCGCTGCAAAACATCGAAGTGATGATTCAGGCGTCGATTGACAGTGCCGCATCTTTTGGTTCGGTCGAGAAACGCATCGACATCCAGAACGACTTTATTGGCAAACTGGCTGACTCGCTCAAGGCGGGCATCGGCGCGTTGGTTGATGCCGACATGGAAGAAGCAGCCGCTCGACTGCAGGCGCTGCAGGTGCAGCAGCAACTGGGCATCCAGTCACTGTCTATCGCGAATCAGGCACCGCAGAACGTTCTGTCGCTGTTTAGATAACGATTTGGTACGGGGCGGCAGGTGTCGCCCCGTCTACCACCGGATCTTCATCATTTTCCTGAATTCTCGCGTCCAAGGACACCCCAGATATGAACACAGCAGCACTTGCCCGTTCGGCCTATTCAAACACACGCTTTACCATAAGGACCGATCGCGGCACCGAATACGATGTGCTCGCCCGGATCACGCAGAATCTGAAAACCGCCGCCGATCGTGGCAAATCAGGGTTTCCCGCTCTTGTTGCGGCGCTGCACGAAAATCGGGAATTATGGACAATTCTGGCCGGTGATGTTGCCGACCAGGGCAACGGTTTGCCCAAAACCCTGCGCGCGCAAATATTCTATCTGGCCGAATTTACCCACGCCCACACCCGAAAAATTCTTCACGGTGACGCCGATATTGATGCCATCGTCGATATCAATACGGCGGTTATGCGCGGATTGCGCGGCGAATGCGGCGCACTGTCATGAGCGGTCTTGTCCTTAAACTTGGTCCGGGCGAACGTGTGCTGATCAACGGCGCTGTGATCGAGAACGGCGATCGTCGCAACCGGCTGAGTATTCTCACTCCGAACGCCAATATCTTACGGCTGCGCGACGCCATACACCCCGACGAGGTCAACACACCGGTGCGCCGCGTCGTTTATATTGCGCAGCTCGTGCTATCCGGCGACGCCGATCCCGAAGAGGCCAGGCACCAACTTTTGCGCGGTATCGAACAATTGTCGCAGGTATTTGCCGACCACGACAGCCGCAAACATCTGGACGTCGCGACCGACAGTATAGTCGAAGGGCAATTTTATCAGGCGCTCAAGGCGCTGCGCGGACTTTTACCTCGCGAACAGCGGCTCATGAAAGCCGTGCCCGCGTGATATTTCAGGCCGTAATTCCCTTTGGCGGCATCGTCGGGCTGAAGTTTCTTGAACGCGCGGCAGACAGCCAGGCCGCGAATTTCGCTAAAGATCCGGTCATCGCACGCGAAACCGAATATTTCCGCGCCAACATCGCCAAGGCAGAAACCGCCGAAGACCTGGTTGCGGATTATCGAATGCTTAGGGTGGCGCTGGGGGCCTTTGGGCTCGACGACGATATCAATAAACAATTCTATATCCGCAAAGTTCTGGAGGAAGGGACCAGCGACCCCGGCGCGCTGGCCAACCGGTTGGTCGACAAACGATACGAAGCGCTTTCCAATGCTTTTGGATTTGGTTCGGTATTCGGCGCAAAAACCAAATCCACCGGATTTGCCGACCGGATCATTGCCGCCTATCAGACCCGTCAGTACGAAATATCGGTTGGCGACAAGGATCAGAATCTGCGTCTGGCACTTGGATTCAGACGCGAAATCGCGGATATCGCGGCATCGACGATCACCGGCGATACCAAATGGTTAAAGGTTCTGGGTTCACCGCCGCTGCGGCGCGTTTTTGATGTCGCGTTCAACTTGCCGACCGAATTCTCTCGGCTGGATCTGGATCGACAATTGGAGGTGCTGCGCGCGCGCGCCGGAGATTTGCTGGGGGATAGCGAAATCACTGCCTTGAGCGACGCCGGCAATGTCGAAAAAGTCCTGCACCGGTTTCTGGCGCGCAGCGGCACCGGCGCTACGGGGCAAGCCAGCGGCAGTTCTGCCGCGCTTAGCCTACTGCAGAGCGTCAACAGCGGATCGTCAACAGCGCAGTCTTTGTTTGCTGCACTGGTCTAAATGGCCTGCGGCGCGTCCTGATCGTTTTGCGTTGTACTTGCTGGCTCCAGTATTTTTGACAGACGCTCAAAACTGTGTTCGATGCTTTCCGAAGTCACCAGTGTCGCGAACGCCTCGAACGCAGGATTTAGCGATACCGCCCTGTCCAGCCGTTCGTCGCCGCCGCGTTCATAAAGCCCCGACTGAATCATCAACGCCGCCGAATCGTACGCACCAAGCAGATCGCGGGCCTGACGCAAGACAGAATTTTCCGTGTCTGCTGCGGCTTCGGGCAGACTACGTGACACCGAACGGACAATGTCGACGGCGGGAAAGCGTCCGCGTTCGGCAATCTCCCGCGACAGCACGACATGGCCGTCAAGAACTCCACGGATAATGTCGGCGATGGGTTCGTCCATATCGGAACCGGCGACTAATACGCTGAAGACAGCGGTGATATCGCCGAAATCCCCGACACCGGTGCCGGCCCGTTCGCACAGCGCCGTAATCATGTGTTGCGTTGAAGCCGGAAAGCCGCGCGCGGTTGAGGGCTCGCCCGATGCAATCGCCACCTCTCGGTGCGCCTCGGCAAACCGGGTGATCGAATCTGCCAGATAGAGAACCTGCTTGCCCTGATCACGGAAATATTCCGCCACCGCCATCGCGGTCCACGCGGCGCGGCGCTTGACCAGAGGTGACTGATCCGATGTCGCCACCACCATCACCGTGCGCTTCATACCCTCTGGCCCCAACGTGCGTTCAATAAAATCGCCAACCTCGCGACCGCGCTCACCGATCAGCGCCATGACGATAACGTCGGTGTCGATCTGGCGAGCCAGACGACCAAGAAGCATGGACTTGCCCACGCCCGAGCCTGCGAACAGGCCGATCCTTTGTCCACGCGCCAATGGTAGAAATGTATCGAAAATCGCAATACCCGTTTGTAACCGCATACCAAGACGCCGCCGTTGGGTGGCCGAAAGGGGAGCAGGATCCGACAAAACGGAGTCGGTACCCTTCAGCAGTGGCCGACCATCCAGAGCCAAACCAAAGGGATCAATGACGCGACCCATCCAGCTATTATCCGGACAAAGCCTGAATTTGGGCAGGAGTCGGACAGGATCGCCGACGATAATTCCGGCCATATTTTTAAGGGGCAGCGCGAAAACGGTGTTTTCTGACATCGAAATTATTTCGGCACGAACGCGTGCGCCTTTGGCACAGGCGACTTCGATGAGTTCACCAAGACCTGCCACCCGCGACAAACCAACCACATAGACTCCCCCGGAGTCCAAGCGGGAAACCTTACCGATATGTCGCACCGGTGAGATGTCCGAAATCATCGCTGTCAAAATGTCGAAACTGCCGATGTTCACACGCTGGCCTCCGCTGTTTTGTCATTACGGTTTATAAACGATTGGTTGTTAATGCTTGTTGAAAGACCCCGAGGGAGAAGCCCCGCATGACCCTGAACCTTGACATTCTGCGAATGGCGCAGTCGATGGCTGCCCACGCCGCCGGGCGTCAGACGGTCGTTTCAACCAATATCGCCAACAGCGATACACCGGGGTACAAAGCGCAGGAAATGCCAAGCTTTGCGGCCAGCTATGGTCGTGTCCACGATGGTTTTCAACCGACTGCAACGCGGCCCAATCACATGCTGACCGCAGAGCAAACGACAGGTGTCGGCCGTGCCCATGCGGCTGTTGGCGATCGTGTTTCGCTATCACCCAACGGCAATAACGTATCGATAGAACGCGAAATGGCCGTGGCTGCGGATGTGCAGTACCAGCACGATCTTGCCTTGGGCATCTATCGCAAATCGGTCGATATTCTGCGGCTTGGTCTGGGCAGGGGGCGCTGAACGTGGCTGATTTTTTCGGATCATTCGCCACATCTGCCAGCGGTATGCAGGTACAATCGGCGCGTTTGCGACTCATAACCGAAAATGTCGCCAACGCCGACACACCGGGATACCGGCGCAAAACCGTTGATTTCAACGCCGAGTTTGATCGCGCACGCGCCACCGCAACCGTGACACTGGGGCGGGTTTCGCTGGACAGTCGGGAACTGGAACAGGTGTTCAGCCCGGGCCATCCACTGGCCGATGGATCCGGGCATTATTCCGGCTCGAACGTTGATCTGGTGATCGAAATTGCCGACGCCCGTGAATCGCAGCGGAGCTATGAAGCGAATTTGCGGATGTTTGATCAGACGCGACAAATGTCACGCGCAGTGCTGGAACTTTTGCGGCGATAGACCGGTTTAGGAGGCGGATATGGAGCTAAAATCATCATTGGCGGCGCAGGCCTATGCAGCCGCGCGACCGGCGACACAAACGCCAGACAAGGCGGCGGAAGGGCTGTCCGGCGCGTTTGGCGACCTGGCCGGTGATTTGGTCAATACGCTGCAATCGGGCGAGGACACCGCCAAGGCCGTGATGACCGGCGGCGCCGATCCCCATGCGCTGGTCGAAGCACTGGCTGCCACCGAACTGGCGGTCGAAACGGCGGTCACCGTACGTGACAAGGTCGTCGAGGCCTATCAGGAAATTCTGCGGATGCCGGTGTAATATGACCGAAGCCGTGATGCTCGACATTCTGAAACAGGCGCTGTGGACCGCAGTGGTGATTTCTGCACCAGTCCTGGCAGTGGCCCTGGTTGTCGGCGTGCTGATCGGGCTGTTTCAGGCGTTGACCTCGGTGCAGGAAATGACGCTGACCTTTGTGCCAAAACTTGGTGCCATACTTGTGGTTTTCTGGGCAACACTGGGTCTGATGACGCAAAGCCTGTCCAGTCTGTTCGCCGACAACATCATTCCTTTGATTGCGGGGGGGTAAACATGGACAACGCCGGATACGTGGCGCTTGGCCGTCAGGCGGGATTGCTACAGGAACTGCAGACCGTGGCCAACAATATCGCAAACCTGTCCACAGCGGGCTATCGCCGCGAAGGGGTCATTTTTGCCGAGCACGTCAAGCGGCTTGACGGAGACGAACTTGGATCACTTTCAATCGCCACGGCGCGCGGGCGGGTGACCGATCCGACGCAGGGAACGCTGTCACAAACCGGTGGCCGGTTCGATTTCGCAATCGAGGGCGACGGCTTTTTTGTGCTTCAAACACCCGACGGACCGCGTCTGACCCGTGCGGGCAGCTTCACACCCAACGGACAAGGTGATTTGGTAGATCCGGATGGATTTCCGGTTTTGGACGCGGGCGGTACGCCGATATTCATCCCGCCCGACGTTTCCGTTGTGGCCCTGGCGCCGGACGGAACGCTGTCGGCCGACGGGCTGCCGCTGGCGCAGATCGGCGTGGTCGCTCCTGAAGATCAAGCCACGATGACACGACAGGGCGGAACGATGTTTCGCAGCGATGGTGGTTTTCAGCAGATTGAAAACCCGATGGTCGCGCACGGATTTATCGAACAAAGCAACGTCAGCGCAGTAAGCGAAATGGCGCGCATGATTGAAATTCAACGCGCTTATGAGCTTGGGCAAAAAATTCTGGACCGCGAAGACGAGCGCATGCGCGCCACCGTTCGCGTGCTGGGTCAGTAATATGAACAGGGGCCGGACATGAGAGCACTGAAAATCGCCGCAACGGGCATGATGGCGCAGCAAATGCGTGTCGAAGTCATTTCCAATAATCTCGCCAACATGAACACCACGGCCTATAACACGCGGCGCGCCGAATTTTCCGACCTGCACTACCAGCAAATCGTGCGCGCCGGATCGATCAACGCCGCCGACGGCACCACGGTACCTGCGGGCGTGCAGCTTGGACTGGGGGTGCGTCCTTCGGCTGTATCGGTAAACGTGGCGCAGGGCGCGCTGTCAGCGACCGGCGGCGAATTGGATCTTGCCGTGGACGGCGACGGATACCTGGAAGTAACGATGCCCACGGGCGCGACAGGATACACACGCGACGGAGCACTGAAACGAACAGGCGACGGGCTTATTGTGACGTCGGACGGATTTCCCATAGCGCCTGAAATCACCATTCCAACCGACGCGCGCAGCATTTCGATCAACGCCGAGGGCGAAGTCTACGCCTATTTCAATGACACCGTTGAACCGGAATTACTGGGCCAGATTTCGCTGACCGGGTTCTCAAATGACAAGGGACTTGAAGCCATCGGCGGCAACCTGTTTCTGGAAACAGCGGCTTCGGGCCCACCGATTACCGGGACGGCGGGCCAGAACGGGCTGGGTACTTTTCGACACGGCTATCTGGAGGGTTCATCGGTCGACGCTGTGCGCGAAATCACCGAACTCATCGAGGCTCAGCGGGGGTACGAGCTTAACGGTAAAGTCATCACCGCCGCCGACCAGATGCTGGGGGCAACGACGCAAATCCGATGATCATGATACGCTATTTTCTGCTGGCCGGTCTGATCTGCAGCGCTGCAGACGCTCAGACCGTCGTGGCCAGCCAAACAATCCGCAGCCGGTCAGTCATTACACCCCAGGACGTCGTTTTGCTGGACAAAACGCTTTTGGGCGGGTTCGCCGACGTTCAGGATGTGATCGGCATGGAGGCCCGCAACAATCTTTTTTCCGGTCGGTTGATACGCCGCCAGGACGTTGGCCCGCCCGCGATTGTCGACCGCAACCAAATCGTCACGTTGATCTACATAGCCGGTGCGCTGACGATATCAGCCGAGGGACGGGCGTTATCGCGCGCCGGCATCGGCGACCGAATTCGCGTCATGAACTTAACCTCACGCACAACTGTGTTTGGCGTGGTCCTGCAATCCGGCAACGTGGAAGTGAGCCCATGAAATCAAATATCCTGTACAGTCTTTTGCTGTCGCTGTCTGCGTTGAGCGCCTGTGGTCAAATGAAAAACGTCGGACGGGTACCCACTTTTACACCGGTCACCAACAGCCACGGCTATTTTGCCATGAACGCAGAGCGGCGGACCACCGCAGACAATGACGGCCGACATTACGCATCGCTGTGGAGCGCCGCGCCGGGTTCGCTGTTGGGCGACCGCCGCGCCAGCGAATTGGGTGACCTGATGACCGTGGTGATTGAAATATCCGACAAGGCGGAAATATCCAACAGCACGTCGCGCACCCGCGCCGGTGGTGAAAAACTGGGCATCACGTCGCTGTTCGGGGTGCCCCAGGCGATTGACAAACGGCTGCCCGACGGCGCCAGTAGCGCGGACGCGGTCGATCTGTCTTCCAACAGCACCTATGCGGGCGACGGAACCGTGCGGCGAAAAGAGAACCTTACCCTGCGCATAGCGGCCACCGTGACCGACGTATTGGCCAACGGGCATTTGCAAATCCAAGGCAGTCAGGAAGTCCGGGTCAATTTCGAGCTGCGCGAGCTGCTTGTGACTGGTTTTGTGCGCCCCGAAGATATTTCGCGCAAAAACGAGATCACGTATGATAAAATTGCGTCGGCGCGTATCTCTTATGGCGGTCGCGGATTGATCACACGGGTGCAACAACCGCGATATGGTCAGCAGGCAGTCAACATCGTACTTCCTTTTTAGGGTATCACCATGAAGAAGCTGCTTCCGGTGATACTGGCCATAATTGGTCTGGCGGCGGGCACCGGTGCCGGACTGGTGTTCAAGCCATCGACCGATCCCGTTCACACCGAGTTATCCTGTGGTTGCTCGGATGGAGCGGACGTGTCCGATCATGCGACGGACGACGCGACGGACGACGCGACGGACCACGCGACTACAGCTGGTTCGGGGCATGATGAGTCCGATAAGCCGGTTGGCAGCCGTGAATATGTCAAGCTGAACAATCAGTTTATCGTTCCCGTGGTTGAGGCAAAAAAAGTCACGTCACTTGTGGTCATATCTCTAAGCCTTGAGGTACGACAGGGCCGCAAGGAAACTGTATACAGCCGCGAACCCAGATTGCGCGATGCATTGTTGCAGGCGATGTTCGCCCATGCCAACGCCGGCGGTTTTCACGGATCTTTCACGTCAGGTGAAAAGATGAACGATCTGCGCAGCTCGCTCGACGCGGCGGCAATCAGGGTGCTCGGCGATATAGCCACCAAAGTTTTGGTCACCGATATCGTCCGTCAGGACGTGTGAGCCTCTGATCGATTGCACAACGGGCAAGCCGGACAGGTGCGTAGCCACCGCCGCGCGCCGATATAGCAGCGGATTGTTTCTTTTACGACCAAAAGCCGGAACCAGTTTCGATGCTACATTCAATGGTTTCGTTTGTGCGTCGTCTCTGCGGCCAGCGCCGCCAATTTATTCAGGACGCTTCTGCGACCAAAAGATTTGACAGCCGCGGCGCGCGCGGCTTTCTTGACACAGACACCTTGCGCACGGCGTTGCGTCAGGTGTTCGATTTGCCGATAAGCCCACTGGTTCCAGCGTGCGTGTGCCTGCAGGGCGCTGGCCTCGTCCTTTCGCGTTTTACAAGTTTCGCACAGTTTCCGACGCAAGCACCGCAGTTGATCGTCGAGATCGATAACAGCCTGCCGTGCATGCCGCAGCCGCGCCGTGTGGAACTCCTGATCGTACGCGGCCAGTTTTTGTAACTGGCGAAGCTTGTCGCGTTGCCCCATCTCCTAGGCCGGACGTCGGCGGCGCATATTTTCGGAAAACCGGATGGCAATCGCGACCGCTTTGTAGTGTTCGGGATGAATTTCCTGCCCCACATCGACAACGGCATAAATTGCCCGTGCCGAAGGCGGATCGCTGTGCACGGGCACTTTGTGTTTTACTGCAGCCTCGCGAATACGGGCAGCGATTTCATCGACACCCTTGGCGACACAGACCGGCGCGGACTGAGATTCGCGCGACCATTTGAGCGCCACCGCGAAATGCGTCGGGTTGACGATAACAACGTCTGCCGTGGCCACGTCCGCAATCATCTGTGTTGTGGCAATATCATAACCCATTTGCCGCCGCATTTGTTTGAGCAGCGGATCCCCCTCGGCCTGTTTGTGTTCGTCCTTGATATCTGTGCGCGACATCATCAGTTTGCGCTGATGGTCGTAAACCTGCCACAGATAATCCACCGCACTGACGGCCAGCGCCAAACCAAATACAAACCATAGGAACGCGATCATGCGATCAACCAACAAAAATGAGACGCCCCGGGCGCTGGATTGAAACGCGCCGATAAGCACGTCGCCGCCATTAATGTAGAAAATCGTGACGGCAAGAGTATAAATCAGCAGTTTGGTCAGGCTCTTGCCAAATTCGAACAACCCGGTGGGCCCGAATTTGTTTCGGGTAACCGACAGCGGTGAAATACGCGACAGTTTGAACTTGATTTTGTCAGGCACAAAAACGAATGCATTCTGTGCAAGGACGGACAGAATGACCAGCGTGAACGGGAGCAGAAAAACCCAAACGATCGAGTGCAACAACTGACCCATATGCGCGGCAAAGACCTGCCGTCCACCGGGGCCCAGGAGCCGCCCTGTGAGCTGATCCGCCCGGCCCAAATACCCCGACAGAATGTCGCCGGCGCCAGTGACCGAGTCGGCGCCAAACACCGTCAGCGCCAGAACCAGCCCCAGATAACCCGCGGCGACCGATACATCGGACGAGCGCACCACATCGCCCTTTTTACGCGCGTCTTCCAGCTTTTTGGCCGTGGGCTGAAAGGTTTTCTCGCCGCTTTCCCCGTTCATGGCGGCGTTGAAAAAGGGCTGGCCAACAAAGCGTTGAACTGGTGCAGCCACAACAGTAACAGCGGTGAAGCGGTGAGAAACAACAGAAACAAGCCACCAAACGTGATGACCGGCGCGCCGACAAAGGCGACCATCAACTGTGGCATGGCGCGGTTAATGACCCCAAGCGCCACATTGTAGATCACCGAGGCGATCACAAACGGCGCCGCCAGCGAAAACCCAAGCGCAAACGCCCGCGATACACCGGCGATACCCCACCGGGTGAAATCCTGACCCAGCGGGAGCGAACCAAGTGCGATAACGTCATAGGACTGGATAAACGCGACCGCCACTTTGACATGAAGTCCCGCGATCATAGCCAGCGCCAGACCGGCGATCACCAGCAAGTTGCCAAATGCCGGCGACGGATCCGGCGTGGCACCGCTGCCCGATACCTGACTGAGCGATGTGGCGTGCGCCGCCACCGAACCGGCAAACTGCAGAACAATCACAAAAAGCCGAAAAGCGATGCCGAGCGCCAAACCGGCGACGGTTTCGCTCAGCAGCATAAAGGCCATGAGGGGCAGGTTACGGTCTTCGGGCAGGAAATCCCCGGGGACCGCCGGATAGACCACAGCCGTGAACGCCAATCCCAGCATGAGCCGGACACGTAAGGAAACGCTTTGCTCGCCGAAACCCGGCAGCAGTGCCATCGCCGCGCCGACCCGCAGGAACACCAGAAACGCGCCTAATAAATGATCGCGCGATAAATCCAGCAGAAACAAAATGTTATCTGCCAATGTCATGCCATACCGACCAGCGACGGACGCGCCGACGTGCCGATTTCATCGAACGACAAGACGGGATTGCCGATGCCCTTGGCGCGCAGGACCGTGTGCAGAAACCGCCGCCGCCTGGTTGACGTAATAACCGCGGGATAAGTTTGGTTTTCAGCGGCCTGCGCAATTTTCGCAGCTACCGAGTCGGACAGGCGGTTAAAATCTTCGGGCGGCAGCGCCACGTCCGGTTGACCACGCTCTCCCTCGACCGTGTAGGTCTGAAAAAGGTCCTCCCATTCAGGGGCCAATTGCACCAGCGGAACGGTGCCATCTTCGCGGCGAATTTCGGCAACAATCTGGAACCCCAGACGCAGGCGCACGTGTTCGCACATGGCTTCGGCGTTGGAAAAACTTGGGCGGGCCTCGCCGATTGCCTCGAGGATAAGGGCGAGATTGCGAATGGAAACCCGTTCCTCCAGCAGCAGCCGCAGAATGGTTTGCAAAAGTTCGAACGGCACCTTGTCGGGAATAATTTCATCGAGCAAACGTCGGTTGGCCTCGGCGCGTTTTGTGTCCGTCAGATTGACGAACTCATCCAAAAGCGCCCGCAGAGAGCGCAGGGTCAATAGGCGGCCAAAATTACGCTTGATCACTTCGAGCATATGGGTGGCCAACACCTCGGCCGGGGCGATGATCGTCAGCCCGTCAAGCGCCGCATCGTCCTGCTGATCGCGGTCGATCCACCGCGCCGGTGCGCCGTAGACGGGTTCTTTCACAAAAGAGGATTCGGGGCTTGTTCCCGCTTCATTGAGCAGGACAAGCACTTTGTCGATCTCAAGCCGGTCGCGCGCTTGTTCAACCCCGTGGATACGGATTACATAAGTTCCCGGCTCCAGCATGGCGTTATCGGTAAGACGGATTTCGGGCAGGATCAGCCCGTATACTTCGGCAATGTGGTTGCGCATATTTACAATACGCACATCAAGCCCGGTGGCGGCGTCCATGGCAACTGCGACCAGATCGGTGGCGAACTCAATATGAATATCGTCAAGGTCCAGTATATCGCCCATAGATTTCGCGGGTTGTTCCGGCGGTTCGGCTTGCGGTGAGATGGAGCTGTCCAACAAGCTGTTTTGTTGCTTACCAAACCACGCGCTGCAGCCCAATATGCCCGCGCCAAACAAAAACGGCACCGCCGGCAGACCCGGCACCAGCGCAAATAGAACCATCAAAAATGCAACTGTTGCCAACGCCGCGGGAAACCGGCCCAATTGGGCGAAAAAGACCTTGTCCACAGGACCGGCGTTGCCGACCCGCGACAGAAGGAGCGCCGAAGCAATGGAAATAATGACGGCGGGAATTTGTGATACCAATCCATCGCCGACGGTGAGAATGGCGTAGGTTTCCAGAGCCTGCGACGCTGGCATGTCGTGGCCGACTACACCGATGATCAGCCCCATGACAAGGTTCAGCATCGTGATCAGCAAGCCGGCGATCGCGTCGCCTTTGACAAATTTGGATGCCCCGTCGAGCGAGCCAAAGAATGTGGTTTCGGCCTGTTCAACCGCGCGCCGTCTTTTGGCCTCTTCGTGGTCGATGGCACCTGCTGACATATCTGCATCAATCGCCAGCTGTTTGCCCGGCATACCATCAAGCGCAAAGCGTGCGCCGACCTCAGCCATACGGGCGGCGCCTTTGGTGATCACGATGAAATTGACGATCAGCAGTACGCCAAAAACCACCAGCCCCAGAAAAATGCTGCCGCCCATGACAAAGTTGGCGAAACCTTCGATGACGTTTCCCGCCGCGTTGGTGCCGGTGTGGCCTTCGCCGATAATCAGTTTCGTGGATGACACGTTCAGCGACAATCGCAGCATGAGCGACGCCAGAAGAACCGTGGGAAAGGCCGAAAAATCAAGCGGCCGGTCAATGAATAGCGTGACGGTAAAAATCAGAATGGCCAGCCCGAATGATGTCGCCAAACCGATGTCCAAAACCCACGCAGGCATGGGCAGAATCATCATCGCGATGATACCCACCAGCGCCACCGCCAACAGAACCGTTGGTTGGGCAAATCCGGTCAACGCAGGTTTTTCCGCAGATTCAGCCACGTCGCCTCAGAAAAGTTTTTTGCCGCTGTTGCGCAGAAGTCCGCCCAATTCGGACTCTGCACGCAGCCGCACGAGTGATCCTGTCGCGGGTTGGCCCCGATCGACTGAGATCAGCAAAGGATACTGGTTGACGCGGCCACGCAAACCGCCGTTTTTCCGCGCAAAATCCTGAAGGTCACCGGACTCGAGCCGTGTGTGCAGGGCTGAAAATCGTTTCTTGTAACGGTTGGCAAATTTTGGCGTGCGCGAGTGATAGGCGCCGGCGGCGTCTTTCCAGTTGCCTTTTTCCGCCAAAAGTTCCAGCAGATACCGCGCAGCGTAAAGCGCGTTGTCGCGGGGTTCGAACATCTCACTAATCGACGCAAAGGCCTTGCCGTGCCATTTGTAATTTATCTGAAAGCAACCGACGTCAAAGCTGCGGGCACCGCGGGTGAAATTCTTGTTTACGTAGTCGAGCGCGGCGGTGCGGTCCTTAAACCACAGGCCTTTGCCTTCCATGTTGACGGTCCACGGCCAGGGCTGCAATGCCCCCTCAACGCTGCGACCGGTTTCAGTCAGCGAAATCGCCATGAGAACCGACAAAGGCACACCGGTTTTTCGCGCCGCATAGACAGCCGAGGTACTGCAAATGTTGGCGATGCGGTGGTGATCCGGAATTTTTGCACCGGTTTGCGAGTTCAGCCCGAAACCAACGAGAACCGGCACGGTAATGAACAGACGCATAAGTCGGCGACCGGGCCGGTGAATACCGATCAGTCGATGCACATTTACAGAAAACATTATGTTCATATTCACGCAATTTCTGGCGATGATGTTTGCGGGAATGTAGCAGCAATAAGATTTAGAATTGGTAACACCTGGTGCAGCACCAGCTAATTAGCGCTGAGAATCTGTCTAAAAGCGTACGCTCGGGGAATTGAACGTCGCCATCCAGAATTAGTTTTGGGGTGCCGGTTCAGATTCGCGCGGCAGTGGTAAGGGCGACGGATGATCGTTGAGTAAACCGGTCAGGTAGGTTTGCGACGCGCGGCTGTTTTTCAGCAGATTGCGCAATCCCGTCAGCGTCAGGTCAGGGTCCGGGTCGTGAATTTGCGCTTCGGCCACTGGACTCGGATCGACCGGGTCCGTGCTGAGTGTCGGTGAATCCTGCACCGGGGGCAGCATGATTCCAGCGGCCCGTTTTTCGTTTTCAGAGCCGAGCGCCGCCACGCGCGCCCAGTCGCCCGCCTGCCAGGCACGACGCTGCTGAAGCAGGCGATCATCGATATTTTCCGTCTGGGCCAAAGACTCGGTCAGGTTGCCCAACATGAAATGAGCCTGCCCACGCAACGCCGCGTGTTCTGTGTTGCTTTGATCGCCCAGTAGTTCCAAGGCTTTTGCCGGTTGATTAAGCGCCAGATAGACAGAGGCCAGAAAAGCGTTATCTCCGGTTTGCAGGCGCTGGCGCACGGGTGCCATCAGGTTAAGCGCCACATTGGCCAGACCCGCCGACAGAAATTGCCGCGCCAGATGACGCCGAGCATCGTCCATCAGGATAGAGTCGGTCAAAAGGTGGCGATAGGCGAAGACCGTGTTTACAAATTCCAGATCGCCCATACGTCGACGTTCCAGCGATCTAAACACCTCGGCGATAACGTGGTCCAACCCGATCAGCGCCACACCGCCAAGCGATTTTTCGTGTTCGATAATCGCAAAGGCGTCAAGCTGAGCCTGCGTCGCGGCGCGCGCTTTGATCTCGGCAAACCGCAACCTTTGGCCAATATAGGAATTACGGTTCTCAAAGGCGCGTGCGCCGGCCTCAACGATCAGCCCCTCGGGAATTTTGCGATTTTCCTCGAGCAGATTGTCAATCAGAAGAACAACGGCTGACGGCGCATTTTTTGAATTTGCGGCAATGATCTGCCGCAAGGTTTCCCGTCCCGCCGCCGTGCGTCCACGCGCCAGATTCAAACGCGCATCAAAAAGCAGAAAATTGTCACCGTGAGGCCCCGCCGCGCGTGCAACCAGCGCATGGATCTGCCGGGCCTGATCGATTTTGGCGCTGTCAATCAAAAGCATGCCCAGTTTTGGACCGATAAGCCGCCGCAATCCGATCGGCAGGGCACCAAAATAGGCAACCGCCAGATCAAAGTTGGGTAGCGGTGATTCGGTGACAAATGGCGTGCCAAACAGCGACCAAAAGACCGCAGGCCCGGCGCATCCGGTTTGCGTGGCAAGCACGGCGCTGGGGTAGACCGATTCTTCCTCGATGACGTGCGCCAGCGCGCGCAGGACGTCGGCATGGCTGACCGACCCGGCAAACAAATCCAGCAGTGCCGTGGCCTCGATCCCGAAACCAATACCGATGTAAAGGCGCACAAGATTTTCCAGAACCACCGGATCGGGTTGGTCCAGCGGGCCCAGCAGTTTTGCGCGAAGCCGAGCAATCTGGCTGGTCGCTGCGCTGCCGTTGTCCCAGGCAGCGACATCCAAAACGTCGGGCGCAAGGCAGGCGTGGGTTCTTGGTTTGCCCTCTTTAGGCAAGCGTTCGTCGAGCACACTGCGCGCGCTGAGCAACAAATGTCGCGACGCGGCCGAATCCGTCGCGTGATCGGAAGCGATTTCACCGGCGTCGGACCTGACATCGGGCGGCGCAGGGGTATCAAAATCTTCGGCGGCCTGCAGTACCCCCTGATCCAATGCGCTTTGTAGCTTTGCCATCAGTGTGTCGTGGGCGGCGGCAACGTCGGGGTCCGGAAGCTCGATGTCCGTGGGTACGGGCAGAATAGGCGGCTTTACACGATTTTGGAGGAGCTGAAGATGGACTTGCCTGTCCGGCAATTTTGCCGCCCCCTGACCGCTACTTTGACCGGAGTGCCCGACTGGCAAAGACGGAGCTTCGTTTTGCGTTGGTTCAGGCGTGATTGGATTGACCGCGGCAGATATGGCCGTGCCGGAACGCATTTCTTCCGCAAAGCCCGGTGCGTTGGTGAAAAAAACCGGCGCGGTTGAACCCGCGCGACCGTCCTTGATGTCGATGACCAGCCGACCGTTGCTGAGTTCGCGCGCTGTGGCGCGGCAGCGGCACGCTGACGCCAATGAAACCGTGATACCGCCCGTCGATTGGGTCGCCGTGATGTCCTGAAGCCGCGTTTTGGGAATTGGTGTGAAAACTTTGCGCAGATCAAATGATTCACGCTGATCTGAGATTAACAATTCGTAACCGGCGTCCGTTTTGGCGAGTGCCCATTTCGATTTTGAGTCCAGCGGAAAGACCAGCCGTGTGAAACCCTTGTGTTCGCCACTGCGGACGCGCGCCGCTGCGGCAGGCTGCGCTGCCAACAAAGCGAACAGAATCAGCACAAGCAAATTTGTCAGAGCCAAACGCCATGTCATGCGGCCTCGCTTTGTTTGACGGCTTTGATGGCTTCCTCAAGTTCACCAAAAGAAGGACGCACATTGCCCGGCGTGTTCTGCCGGCCCACTTCGATACAGATATTGGTGGCGTGATTGTGCAGATGCGCCACCAGAACTTCACGGATAAGTTGATAATACTGGTGGTCGCCTTCGACGATGGATTTGACTTTTGCGGCAAACGGACCCAACAACCCGTAGGCAAGGAACACGCCCAAAAAGGTGCCCACCAGCGCGCCACCGATAAGCTGGCCAAGGATTTCCGGTGGCTGGTCTATTGACCCCATAGTTTTGATGATACCCAAAACGGCCGCAACGATGCCCAGTGCCGGAACGCCGTCTGCCATTGATTGAATGGCGTGCGTTCCGTGCAGCGCGTGGTTCAGACTAAGCGCCATGCGTTTTTCCAGCACTTCCTCGACCTGATGCGGATCATCGTAATTCATCGAAGCGGAGCGCAGCGTGTCGCAGATCAGCGCCACGGCCTCTTTATCCTGAAGCGCGCGGGGAAACTTGCCAAAAATCGCCGAGCTTTCGGGATTTTCAATATGTTCCTCAAGAGCCATGGGGTTTTGGCGCCCCAGACGAATCAGTTCGTATAAAAGACACAAAAGATCCTGAAAATCCTGTTGTTTCCAACGCGCGCCCTTGAATATTTTGACCAGGTCTTTGACGGTGTGTTTGATGCCGCCCATATCGTTGGCCAAAATGAATGCGCCCACTGCGGCACCAAGAATTATGATCATTTCAAAAGGCAACGAGTGCAGAATTATGGCCATTTTTCCGCCGGCGGCCAGATAGCCGCCAAACACCATGACGAAAATCATTATTATGCCAATGATACTGATCATTCGGGCCCCGGACTGCTTCGCGAAAAACGCGGTTGCACGTTCGGTTTTCGGTCCAAACGATTAAGATTCCGTCTGTGAGCAAAAACTAATTTGCCGGTGCGCGCGCGTTGCGACCAGCAATAACGACACTGATCGCATAGGCCGATTCGGGTGGAAGGTTGGACATGATACCGGCGGCTGAATCGGCGCGCATACGCGACAGAAATCCGGCGGCGAAATCCGGTGCCATGTTTGAAAAAAGATCAGCGGCGTTCTTGGCCTTCATATTTTCATAAACGGCGGTCAGGCTGGCCAAATCTTTTTCGCTGGCCTGATCCGCAATTGCCAGTGTGGCGGCAAGCCTTTGCTCGGCGCGTACCAGAGCCGCAGTGTTTTCTTGCATCTTAGATTCGGCGACTGCCAATGCCTGCAGACGGCTGGCGATTTGTTCCTGTCGGGCGTCAAGCTGTTGTTCACGCTCGTGCAGTGCGGCAAGCAAGCTGCCGGGTTCGGCAAGCGCCAGACAGGCAGCGGGATCCGCAGGCTGCACCTCGGACAGTTCGGGCGTTTCCTGGTTTGTTTCGGGCTGTGTCTGCAGCGACAGTTCGCGGGCGATTGCGCGCGTTGGGTCACCTATCCGCAATAATCCGGACGCCAACAGGCAGACGGCCGCCGTTAGCAATGCACCCTTGACGTTGTTTTTACCTGCCGAGGAGCCCATCATTGGGGCACCATCGCCGGTGCGTCATCGGATTTGCCACCGCGTTCCTTTTCTTTGCCGCCACTGCGCCGCGCGCCGCTGTCAAGGATCAATACGGATTGCGGTACTGTGGCGGGCGTGTCGGGCCGGTTGTCTTTGGGTGCGGTGGTCAGCAGGAGTTCAAGCTTGCGAGAGGCTTTTGCGGCGTCATCGACAATACTGCTTAGCTCAGATCCCGATTGCCTGGCGGCAGTCTGCGCCGCATTGACCGCGATGATCAGATCGTCAACCTGTTTTGAAAGCGTAAAAATGGCACCGCCCAGGCCTTTTTTGACGTCGCCAAATGCCCTAAGGCGGCGCGCCAGAATGAAACAGTAAAAGGCGGTGGCGAGCGCCCCGGCGATCAACAGAATATCCGCGAGTGTGTTCACTGCGACCTCTCAGTTCAGAACAAATTCGGTGACCAGAATATCGCGTACGTTGCCTTCTCCGGCGACGACCTGAACGCGGCGCAACATTTGCGCGCGCAGTCGCGGTAGATTGGCCGGGTTTTCGATGTCGGGCACTTCGATAGCGCGCAGATAGCCGTTGAGCACGTCAAGAATGCGCGGCGTAAGCGCGACGACGTCTTCGACATGAATGGCGGCAACTTCCAATTCGGCCACAAAACGAAGATGCTGGCTGGAGGTGTTTTTGCCCAGCGATATAATGAGTGGCCGCAGCGGAACAAAGGCGATGTCACCGAATGTGGTAAAATCGTTTTTGCCACCTGTCGCACCGTGTTCGGAGTCGGCTTGATCACCATGCGCTGCGGGAGAATCCACGATGTGTTCTTCCGGCGCATCGTGGCCTGACTCGTTTTCGCTGGTCGATGATTTGGTCCTGCCGTCAACCAGTCCTGAATACACCGCATAAAAACCGCCTGCACCCAGAATGAAAAAGGCAACAAGCCCGATAATCAGGGGTTTTTTACCGGATGGCGGCGCAGAGTTGTCCAAATTTGCGCTTTGATCGGTCACGGAAAATCCTGCTTTTTGAGGGCGGAAACTTTTAGCTTTTTAGCCACTGGCAACTAACTAAATGTTAAGACAGATCGCCGAATTTTCGAAACACAGAGGATCGGGCAGAATGTCCGTCCGAAATCGTTGAGGCGAATTGTGCAGCAACTCTTGACTGTCTGGAATGCACTGGACCCGCGCAAGCGTGCTATTGCAGCGTTGGCGACGCTGGCTGTAGTGGCGGCAATTTTGTTCCTGTCCCAAGTCGTCAGTAAACCGCATTACGCGTTGTTGTATTCCGGTTTGGACAACGGGGCCACAAGTGAGGTCATTGCAGCGCTTGAGCAACAAAACATCTCCTTTGAAGTCAGGGGCAGCGCCATTTTCGTGGACAGCTCACAGCGGGATCGCTTGCGCATTTCGCTCGCCGGTGAAGGGCTTCCCGCAGGTGGAGCGATGGGTTACGAGCTTCTGGATAATCTGTCGGGATTTGGCACGACCGCGCAGATGTTTGATGCCGCTTATTGGCGCGCCAAAGAGGGTGAACTGGCGCGATCGATTCTGGTGATGTCGCAGGTCGATTCCGCGCGGGTCCACATTTCAAATCAGAATAACCAGCCGTTCTCCCGTGTGAAAGACGTGACCGCGTCGGTTACACTGGGATTGCGAAACGGTGAACTTTCCGCGCAGCAGGTAAAGGCGATTCAGCATCTGATCGCGTCCGCTGTCGCCGGATTGAATCCACAACAGGTTGCGGTTATCGATGCCGAACGAGGCATCGTTTACGGGACGGAATCCGATCAGAGCAAACAAAAAAACGGTGGCGCTCTTGGCCTTGTTCTGAAACACAAAGTGGAAAGGCTGCTTGCGGCACGTGTCGGCACCGGAAAGAGTGTCGTAGAAGTCTCTGTCAGCACCAAAACAGATCGCGAAACGCTGGTAGAACGCCGCGTCGACCCCCAAAGCCGCGTGGCGATAAGCACAGACACTGAAGAAACCAGCGGCAACGCCACCGACAGCGGCGGTTCCGGTGTGACCGTGGCCAGCAATTTGCCCGAAGGCGATGCGTCAAACGGGGGCAGCTCCAACGAATCAAACACCGAAACCCGCGAACGCGTGAACTACGAAATATCGGAAACGACGCGGGAAATCGTCCGTCCGGCCGGCGATATCGAACGGCTGAGCGTCGCCGTCATCGTCGACGGCCTACGCGACGATACCGGTTGGTCGCCACGGTCCGAAGGCGAACTCGGTGTTTTGCGTGAACTGGTCGAATCCGCCGTCGGGTTTGACGAAAGTCGCGGCGATATCGTGACAGTAAAATCGCTCGAATTCTCTTTGGCGGAATCCGGTGGTGATCTGGTGGTACGGTCTCCTTTTGATTTTCTGCGCGCGAACGGGATGAAACTGATCGAGCTGTCCACGATAAGCGCGGTCATTCTGGTGCTCAGCCTGTTTGTTATTCGACCCATTTTGTCGGCCAAAAACCTGCAAGTGCTGGAAGGCCCCGTCGACGCCATGCAGATCGCCCCTGGCGATGCGATGACGCAGATCGATTCAGCTACTGCGGGCGGGGGCGCAAATGACCCCATCGCGCAGTTGAGACGAATAATTTCCGAACGGTCCGAAGAAAGCGCTGACGTTCTCCGGGCCTGGATCGAGACCGAGGAAGAAAAAGTATGACAGCCCAACCCCTGAACCTTGAGTGTTTCACGTCAACCGAGTCTTTGCGTGGTTATGTTCTATTGAGTCGCGACAAGTTCGAGCACATCAAAACCCGATCATTTGAGGCGGGTCGCTTGGCCGGGCGAAAAGAGCGCGAGTCCGAGCTGGCAGACAGCGACAGTCATTTCTCAGAAGAGTTCGCCCAGAAAATTTTGGACATGAGCTTTACGTTTTATGAAGCGCGCGCATTTATCATGTTGTCGCTCAGACCCCTTGTCGAAAAACTGGCCGAAGTGATGCTGCCGGAAACCTCGCGCGATGAATTGGCAGGGCTTATCCTGAACCGGGTGAAACCGCTGGTCAATGACCTTGCCGACGGGACCGTTACCATGTTCTGCGCGCCACAACAGCAAATTAGATTGCGAAAACTGGCCGCCGGGCAGCTGGACAGTTCATTGGCGCTGGACGTTAAATGCGACCCCGCCCTTGGCGACACCGAGGTTTTTGTCCACGCACCCACCGGCGTCGTCCATCTGGATATGGAGCGCGCCCTAAATCAGGTTCGCGACGAGGTTTCCAGTTTTTACACCGTTCTGGATAGGGAGGCGGCCTATGGATGAGATACCTGACACCGGCACCAAATCGCCAGGCGAAAATCCGACTGCACCCACCGCCCAGCCCCAGACATTGAACACAAGCCCGCTGACCTATGTGCCGATCGAAATCACCGTGTCTGTCGGACGAGCGCGACCTTTGGTGGGCGAGCTATTGACTATGCAGCAGGACCACGTTCTGGAGCTCGACCGCCGGGTCGATGATGCGGTGGAACTGTACGTGGGTGACCGCATGATCGGTCGCGGCGAATTGCAGGAGCTGGACGGCGCGGACGCCGGTAAACTGGCGGTGCGCCTGACCGAAGTGGCTGACTTGCAGAATGGCCTTTAAGCGGAATCGTCATGTTTTTTGCTGGCCGATCTTCGCGATCGTGCTTGGGCTGGTCACCTTGGCTGCGGCGCCGTTGCACGCCCAGCATGTGCAAATCGACTTTGGGCAGGACGGTTCGCTGACACTGCGAACATTGCAATTGTTTGCGCTGGTGACGGTTCTCAGCGTCGCTCCGGGAATCGCGATCATGGTCACATGTTTTCCGTTCATGATCACGGTGTTTTCAATTCTCCGACAGGCGCTGGGCCTGCAGCAGGCACCACCAAACATGCTCATCGTGAGTCTGGCGTTGTTTTTGACGTGGTTCGTCATGGAGCCGGTGGTTGCAGAGGCCTGGAAAATCGGCGTCGTGCCGCTTTTGGATAATCAGATCGACATTGAAACCGCCTTTAACGCCACGCTAAAGCCATTTCGGGGATTCATGTCGAGCCGGGTCGACACCGCCGTGCTGACTCAGCTTTTTCAGGCGCGCGGTATCACGGAATTTCCTGCTGACTCCGCGTCCGCGCCTCTGGCGACCTTGGTGCCGGCCTTTTTGTTGAGCGAAATTCAACGGGCCTTTGAAATCGGTTTCCTGATATTTTTACCCTTTTTGATTATTGATCTCGTGGTTGCCGCGGTCCTGATGTCCATGGGCATGATGATGGTGCCGCCGGCAGTGGTATCGCTGCCATTCAAACTGGCGTTTTTCGTGGTGTCCGACGGGTGGGTGTTGTTGTCCGGCGCGTTGATCCGTGGTTATGCGCAATGACGGCTGCGCCTGATATCCCATTGCAACAAAAAAACGATGCGGCGACGATGACCGCCTCTGACCGACTGGCGTGTCTTGCGTCCGTGCTGGGTGATGAGCTTGCTCAGAAAATGCTGCCGGATGATCTGAAGAAAATCCTGGCTGACGGCAAAAAGAACGGCAAGAACGCAAATTTTCCCCACGATCACAAACAGGCGGTTGTGACACAATTCCTGAACAGTCTTGGCACAGGTGATCGGGACGCGTCGGATGGGCGGGATGTAGTCGCAACCGGCGTACAAAATTCACCGGGCAACCCGCAACCGCGCCGGGACACGTGGGACGATAGTAGCCTGGCCGCGCGATTGCGCGATGAACACGCGCTTGTTGCGGCGCTCGTGCTGTCGAAAATGAAAACACCGCGCGTGGCACGCATTCTGAAATTGCTGAACAGAACGCAGGCGCAGGCGGTTGTGCTGCTTTTGGTGGCTGACAATTCGAGTCTTAATCGCGTCTCGGACTCAGTTGCCCGCAAAATTGAACACAACGTGTTCGGATCGCCGGAGTCGGCACGAAAATAAACCCGTGTTCAGGAAATGTGCCCCTCCCCCGGGTTATATCGCCGCCCGGACCATCGCCGAGCTACCGCACCACAAACTCCGCGTGCAACGCGCCTGCTGCTTTTATGCTTTTGAGAATATCGATCATGTCACGCGGCGCGACGCCCAGTGAATTCAGCCCTGCGATGACTTCTGACAAAGACGTACCGCCGCGCAGTTCCGCCAGCCCAACCCCCGGATCTTCGGACAACGTGGCCTGCGTGCGTGGCACGACAACGGTCTGACCGCCGGTGGAAAACGGATCGGGCTGCACGACAAGTGGTTCTTCGGTAATGCGCAGCGTCAGATTTCCCTGAGACACCGCAACGCGCGAGATCCGAACATCTTCGCCAAGAACGATGGTGCCAGAGCGTTGATCGACAACGACGCGGGCTTTTTGTTCGGGAGAAACCTCGATGTTTTCAATGATGGCGATCAGATGTGCCGGGGACCGCGCGCGTGATTTCTGAACTTCCAGATCAACCGTACCGCTGTCGGTCATCGTGGCAATCCGCCTGCCGACGCGCCGGTTGATTGCGCTTTCAATTCTTGCGGCTGTGCTGAAATCGGGACTGCGCAGTGCAATCCGCATTGTGGCCAAATCGGCCAGCGAAAATTCGATTTCACGTTCTACCCACGCGCCGGAGGGAATCGATCCAGCTGTCGGAACCCCCTGAGTGACCGAGCCCGCGTCGCCCTGCGCCACAGCGCCTCCGGCGATAACGCTGCCTTGCGCCACAGCGTAAATCTGACCGTCGGCGCCGTTAAGCGGCGTCAAAATCAAAGTACCGCCCAAAAGGCTTTTGGCGTCACCGATCGTTGAAACTGTGACGTCAATTCGACTGCCCGCACGCGAAAACGGCTGCAAACTGGCCGTCACGAAAACGGCGGCCACGTTTTTGGGGCGAAACTGTTCGCCGGTGATGTTGACGCCAAGCCGCTCAAGAATATTCGCCATCGTTTCTTCGGTGAACGGTGAATTGCGCAACCCGTCGCCGGTGCCGTTCAACCCGACGACCAGCCCGTAGCCCAGCAAATCGTTGCCGCGGACGCCTTCAAAATCGACCAGATCCTTGATTCGCACCGGCCCCGCAAACCCGGCTGACGTGATCACCGTCAGCAATACGGTCAGGGCCAGAATTCGATTGATCATTTACTGTCCTTTTCAGATTATCGGAGGAAATTCAAAAATGACAAATTGGCGAGCCTGCCGGTGACCAGATACAATGTCTCGATTTGTGTTTGCTGTTCCTGCAGCGCAGTCGCAGTGGCATAGGGATCGGCCCGCGACATGTCGGAAATAGTCTGTGCCAGCGACGATTGGCGGGCATTGTTAAAGGCTTTTGCTGTTTCGATACGCGCCTGCGCGTCACCGATGCCGGACTGCAAAGCGATCAGACTGGTCGTGGCAGACATCAAACTGTTGCCCGCTGATTCAATCAGCACCGCCTGATCGCGGGTGCTGCCGGAAAACGCACCACGCGCGATCAGCGACGCCGTGGCCAAACCTTGCAAGGATTGCCGTAAATTCGTGTCCAGCGCGGTGGGCACAAAGGCAACGGATTCGGTATCCGTAATTCGAAACGGTGCAACTTCAACGCTTGATCCAAGGTAAGCCGTGGTTTCAAACCCGCCCGCAGGATCGTTAAAGAACTGGTCGATGATCACCAGCGCATCGTCGCCGCTGGCGGCACTGGCGATTTGGCTTTGTAAAAGGTCGAGAATGGCGGCGCCGTCAAGCAAAGCGGCGTCGTCTGTCGCGACACCCGCGAACAGGCTTTGCCCTGCGACAGCTGTATTGAGTTCGGCGACAGTGGCGATGAAATCGGTGTGCGCGGTGGCGGAAACGGTTTGAATTTGATTGGAATTTTGCAAGAATGCGGCGTCAAGGAACCGCGGGCCAGAGCCGCTTACGCGGCTTTCGATTCCGCTCAGGACGGACTGAATTGCGTCCGCCTTCAGCGCAGCGGTAACGCCAGTCGACGTGAAGGTCCGGGTCAGATCGAGCGACCGGTGCGCAGCCGATAGAATGGAAAAGTTCCCATCGGTCTCGGCGGCGATATCCGATTTCCTGCCACTGACCAGTTCATGCGACAGCCGGTTAAGCGCGTCATTACTGGCAATGCTTTGACGGCGCATTTGAAAATTGCTCAGAAGATCGCCGACCGAAGTGAAACCCATGGACTATATTCCCAACAGAACCTGCAGCAGTTCGTCTGCAGCAGAGATCACGCGGGCATTGGCGGCAAAATTTTCCTCGATCAGCAACAGGTTTTGCAATTCGGCGTCAGTGTTGACACCGGCGGCAAGTTCGGCTTCGGAAAATGTGGCGCGGCGTGCGGATTCATATGCGAACCGTTCTTCGGCGTGGAGTCGCGACGTGGCCGTGAGCGATGCCAGGTCCGTGGCCAGATCGGCGGGCGTATGCAAACCGGTGGCAAAGGGCCCGCCCGGCGCTGCACGACCCGTTTGCATGACTTCCGCCAAATTCGCGAGCAGGCGGCCATCGCCCTGCGGCCCCGGAGAGGACCCGCCGATGCCGTCGCGCAGCCGCCAGAGCGCGCCGCCCAGATCAGGATCGACGGCAGAGTTTACCGCCAGCCGGCCGGCCAGCCCGGTCAGTTTGAGCGGGTCAAATGCCAGCCCTGCGTCGGTGAAAAGACCGGGTACCAAAGCGCCAATCGTGGTATCGGGCGCTGGGCCGTCGAATCGTTCGATCAGATCGCGGGCGATAATATCAAGGGCTAGAGAGATTTCGGGAGCCGTCACGTCGCGCAGTTGAAATTGTGCCGCGAGCGCCCCGCCGTTCAACGGGCCGCCACTTTGCCCGATGGGAACTGCGACGCCATCAAGGGACAATCCGGATAACGCGCCGCTGGCAAGGCTCATATCCGGTGTGATCACGCCGGATTCGGTGAACGAAAAAACACCGGCGCGGCCATCCAAAAGCACCGTGCCTCCAGTGGAAATCAAGGCGACTTTTCCGAATTCGCGTGGCACTATTTTCAACGGAACCAGATCGGTTATGCCATCGATCAGGCGCTGTCGTTGATCAAAAAGCGCAGTGGGTTCGTGGCCGGACGCCACCTGCCTGGCGATATCGACGTTCAGTTTGTGCAGATTTTGCAAGGTCGCGTTCAAATTTTCGACGCCGGCGGCAATCTTTGTGTCGGCATCCATGCGCAGGTTCTGTGTTTCCTGCGTAACGGTGTTTATTTTTCCACTCAAAGCCTGCAAGGCGTTCAGGGTGCTGTGCAGCTGAGACTGGGAATCGGGTGCGTTGGCGGCTGCCAGCAGCGCAGTTTCCAGACCGGTTACAAGATCCGACAGTGATCCCGTCGTACCGGGTTCGCCCAATGCGGCCTCCAGACGTGCAGCGCCCTTGGCGGCTAAGGATTCGCGCTGTTCAGCCGCGTCCGCCAATCTGCGGTTGGAAATGGCCAGCTGGTCGACGATACGGCGGATGCCGTCAATACGCACACCGCCACCGTTGCCGTCGAGCGCCGTGGAAGACAGCGATACCTCACGCCGCCCGTACCCCGGCGTCAGTGCATTGGCCACGTTGGCCGACACATTCTGCGCGGCGCGCGACGCAGCGGTCAGCCCGGAATATGCATTGGACAGGGATCCGGATATGCTCATGTTTATGCCTGCGGTTCAGCGTGTTTTCAGCGAATGATATTGGTGGTTTCCTGTAACATTTCATTCACTGTCTGGATTATTTTGGCGTTCGATGAATAGGCACGCTGCGTTTGGATGAGATTGGTCAGCTCTTGGGCGATATCGGTTGAAGATTCCTCAAGAGCAAAGCCGATTGTTTGGCCCGTGGGGCCGCTGCCCGCGTCCCAAAGCGCGAATGAACCACTTTGATTCGATACCTGATAAGCCTGATTGTCCAGCGATATCAGCCCGTTGGGGTTCGGGACATCGACCAGCGGAATCTGGTATATCCGTTGTGTGTGCCCCGTGTCGTAGATTGCCGTGAGGAATCCATTTTCGTCGACCTGAACGTTGGTCAAATTGCCCGCTGGTGTGCCGTTGTTGGTGGTCGAGATCGGCGCATAGGTATCCGAAAGCTGCGTCAGCCCGTCTCCGGTTCCCAGCGCACCGATGTTCAATGTCAGCGGTCCGCCGTCCACAGTCAGCGCGACGTCCCCCGTAGCAGAATCATAAGCCCCGCCTGAAACCGGTGTGACCGACAGCAACGTACCACCAACTCCGCGTGTATCGTCAAAAACCAGCGTGTATTCCCCGATTGTCGCCCCGCCGGACGCCGAGTCCGTGATCACCATTGTCCAGGTATTCGACTGCCCGGACGCCGGTATAGTGGGCGTGTACGTGATATTGAGCGTTTCTGACGTGCCCAGATTGCCAAAATATTCAATGCTGGCGTTAATCGGGTCGCCCGAAGCAGAGGCCTGCGTCTGCGTAGCCGGTAGATTGGCCGCCAGGGAAATCGCGGTGGTCGGATCACCGGCGAACTGGCTGAAATTAATCGCCACGGGCTGCAGGCCGGATGTCGAATCGCGCGGGTACGTTGGCATTGTTCCGTCCGCGTTGGCGGGCCATCCCATGAGGACAAGGCCGCTGGAGGTGCGCAGGAAGCCCTGGTTGTCCGGGCGAAACGAACCCGTCGTGACCATCGAAAGCGGATAGGTTCCTGCACCGCCCGCCGCATCGGAAATTGTCGTCACGGGTAACATGCCGCGGCCCGCGATGGCGATGTCCGTGGGGTTGGTTGTGGCGATAAGCGCGCCTCTGGTGTCGATGTCGCGAAAGCTGGATACGCGCACGCCACCGGCAGAATAAGTGCTGCCGTCGCCCGAAATAACCATAGAATGAAAATCGGACACCGCGCGTTTATACCCGTATGTCGATGAGTTTGCGATGTTATCAGAAATTGTAGCCAAGCGCGCTGCATTGACGTTCAGCCCGGTTACCCCAGCATTGAGTGAAGATGAAATTGTCATTGTGCGCCTTTCTGCTGCAATCAACCCAATTGCCGCAAATATCGCGCTCTTATCTTAAGGCGGGGCTAACAGTTAAAATCCTTTGCTTAATCGTCATCCGGCAATTTAACAGGACGCAACAGTGTGATTTCAATTCGATTGTTGCGCACGGCAAAAGGATCGTCTTCCGAAAGACGTCGGTCCGACCAACCGGTCACGCGTTCAACGCGTTCGGGTTTCAGTCCGGATGCGACCAATATTTCGTGGGTTGCATTTGCGCGGGCAGACGAAACGTCCCACCCCGGATCGGATTTCCAGACCACCGGAAACGATCGGATATGGCCGTTTATCGCGACCTGATTGGTGACTCGCGCAAATGCATCGACCAATATATCTGAAAGCTGCTTCATCAACGCGGTCGGGCGCTGTGTGCCCGGCGCGAACAAGGGTTCATCGGGCAAATCGAAAATCTCGATGATCAGACCTTCATCGGTTACGCGAGTGCGAATATGCTCCAATACATCGTCGGCAACGGTGCTTTCACCGCCTGTTCCCGTGATCAGTTTTTCCAGATCTTCCAGCGTTGCGCCGTCTTGGGCCGACTGGTCCGGCTCGATACCGTTGGCGACGCCGGTGCCGTTGTAGGCCAGCGCGTCGTCCACGAAAACGCTGTCGCCACCGAACATGCCGTCACCTCCGCCGGAAATCCGGTTGATGGGAATCGTCGGGTTGAAATAGTCGGCGATGCCTTTGCGCTGCTTTTCAGTGGTCGCGTTTAGCAGCCACATCAGCATAAAAAACGCCATCATGGCCGTTACAAAATCCGCATAGGCAACTTTCCACGCGCCGCCGTGATGACCGCCCCCCTGGATGATCTTTTTCTTCTTGATTATTATTGGCGCAAGCGCCTCGTTGCTTTCCATGATGACCCCACGCTTCCCACGGCATGGTTCAAATGTACGGCCCTAAAATGAATCGCGGTTTAATCTGTCAACATGTACTCATATGGTGTTGCTACCGACGCATTTCCGCGGTGGGCGCCGCACATGGTAAATCGTGGCGCACACCGGCACTGTCATAGGTTTGCAGTCTGTGAGAATGGCTGTGGCGCTGGTGCCTGTCGTGCTGCACGGACGCAATTCCGTTCATGGCGGCCCGTAACAACGCCCGATTGCGCGACGCTTTTGAACGAATGGTTGCTATTTTTTCCGGCGAAGGCGCGACCGGTGTGCCCATCAGTAAATCGGTGGCTTTCTCTTGTTGGGACGCAAGAAGCGACAAATCCGCAAACCGGCCATTGATCAACACGGCATGAAGTTCATCCAAAGTATCAATAACTTTGTCCGCCGAATCCGGCGCAGGATTATCCGCCATCGCCTGATCCTTTGCGTGTGAGCGAATTGAAAATCTGTTCCGCCAGGCCAAAACCGCCCGCCTTTGCAATAGAGTCGGCCTGTGCATTGACCAGAAATGACGCGAATCCGTCTTCGCCCGCGTTGCCGCCAAACGCGTCGCGCGCTTTGCCAAATCCGGCGGATTTTAACATTTCGGCGATAAAACTGGCCTCAAGCTTTTGTGCCGCGCTGCGCAACTTTGTCGTTTCAGTATCTGGCGTAAGTGGTGTGGCTGTGGCCAACACACCGCCAAGCGGGCTCGTCATTGGGGTTCTCCAATTGGTCAAGTTTTCCAGAAGTTTGCGCAACAGCGGTAAAAAATTCGTAACGATTGTGTGGAATTTTGCGTCCAACCTGTTGGCAGAACGCTATGGATCAGATGCAGATAACACCGCCAAATTTTGCTTTGGAGTCCGCCAAAGACACGTCAAAAAAGGTCTCGGTTTCCGACGGGGCGCTTACCGAAAGTTCTGAAAATTTTTCCGATCAGGTCGCAAACGGTGCTGACAGTGTGGATTTGGCTGCAATCGCGGGCATTCCTGACCAAACCCCCGAACCGCAGCCCGCAAATTCAGACACCGAACCGCGATTTCAAAATGACAATGAAGACTCCGATGCAACAGGCAATCCACCGCGCATCAAATTTGAATCCATGGCGAACCGCTTACAGAACAAGGGCAATCAGGTTCTGCCATCTCTGAAGACTGGCGAACCAGTGCCGGCACAAATTTCTGATGCCGCCTTAGAAACCATCGGGGCCGCATCCGCTGGCATCTCCACGAATGCGCCGCAAGGATCGCACCAAATAAGTCAGACGACGGCCGTTGTCACAGACGTCGTATCGCATCTTCCGAACGTAAATCCTGTCCTGAACAAAAATACCGACCGGGTTCGCAATGACCGCGACAGGCTGTTGGGTGATCGAAATGCAGCGGTGGTCAACGATCCTTCGCCTGCAACGCGACAAAACTCTCCGCTGGTTTTGGCAGCACCGATTGTACAATTTGCGGCCTCAACCACGACGCAATGGACCGATCTATCTTTGGGCGCTGATCAAGGCGCGCCGCTTCTATCCCTTGATGTCGCTGAGCGTGCCAGTGGTCCGGGTCATCTGGGTGCCGCCGTGCCTAACCTGTCGCCAACAGCTTTTGCAACTGCGGCGCGCGGGCCGATGGCCGCGTCCCCCACACTTGCACAAAGCGTTGCGGTGCAAATCTCCGACGCCGTGACAGGGCAGGGCGAAAAGCGCATCGAAATCATGCTCGAACCGATCGAACTTGGGCGTTTGCGGCTGGCGCTGCACCCGGGCGAACACGGGATGAATATCCATATTGTCGCCGAGCGCGCCGAAACGCTGGATCTGATTCGTCGCCATATGCACTTGCTGAAGGAAGAGTTTCAATCGCTTGGCTACAACGATGTCGCATTTGATTTTGCGCACGACGACCAGCCCGCGCGTGAACATCCCGACTGGTCTGACGATCGGATTCCCGCCGATATAAGCGGGGGAAAAGCGGCGTTGGCCCAATCCCAAATAAACCGGAAAATGCTTGGCGGGTCATATCTTGATATTCGGCTCTAAGAACAAACGAAAAGGACAGTGATATGAACCCTCTTCAATCGGTAAACGGGCAAAACGGTGCGTTTCCAACCGGTGTTTCGCCGCAGGCTTCGCCTTCGCCATCAGCTGATTTCAGCACGTTTCTGGTGTTGCTTACCGCGCAACTTCGAAATCAGGACCCTTTGGAGCCGCTGGACTCGACCCAATTTGTTGCCCAACTGGCCAGCTTTTCCGCCGTCGAGCAGCAGGTCAAAACCAACGACAATCTGGCGCAGATCCAGCACATTCTGGCAGGCGCGGACGGTGCCAGCATGGCCGCCTGGATCGGCAAAGAGGTGCGCGCGCAAATGGACGCCTATTATGACGGTGACCCGGTTTCTGTCTTTATCGATGGCGTCGATACGGCCGAGCGGGTCAATCTGGTGGTCTATGACAGTCAGGGCAATATCGTGCAGTCGCTGGAGATGCCGCTGGGTGCGGGTGCAGCCGATTGGAACGGTGAAGACGCAGACGGCAATCCCCTGCCCGAAGGCTATTACACGTTTCGCGTTGAAAGTTTCATCAACGATGAAGTCGTAGACAGCCATCAGGCGCAGGTCTACGCGCAAGTCAGTGAAACAAGGTTCGAAAACGGCGCGATAACGCTGGTGTTTGCCGACGGGGCGACACTGCCCGCGTCGCTGGTCACCGCGCTGCGGCGTGCGCAGTAACCGGAAAACTGACCAAAATCTCGAACAGACTGGAATTTTAGGGCCGCGCAGTCCATATCCGTGTTAACTTTTGGCGATAATACGGAGGCCCCGGTGGCGCGCATATTCCGAATTCTGACAGCGGTTGTGGTGTTTTACACGGCTGTCGCGGTTCCGTCCCACGCCGAGCGGAGCGAAGAGGCACCGCGCATAGGTGCGCGCGAACACCCCATTATTTTGGCGCAATTCGGTGGTGAAATATCGGATTCGAAAGTCACTGAATACGTGGCGAAACTGGGCCAAAAACTAAGTTCACTGACCACAGAATCCAACGATCCGTGGAAATTTACCGTGCTTGATTCCCCGGTGGTCAACGCTTTTGCGGTTCCCGGCGGATACGTTTATGTGACCCGTGGACTGCTGGCGACCGCCAACAACGAGGCCGAACTGGCCGGCGTTTTGGGACACGAAATTGGTCACGTAGTGTCGGGACACGGTGAAGACAGGATCAAGCGGGAAAACCGTGCAGGGCTTGGGGTCATCCTGGGGGCAGCGCTTGGTGGAATATTCGGTGGATTGGACGGAGCTGGCGACGCCATCGAAAAAGGGATGAAGATGGCGTCAGGTTACTTGTCCAAACATTCGCAAAAAGAAGAGTTTCAAGCCGACGTCATCGGCATCGATCTGCTGATAAAAGCCGGATACTCGCCCTTTGCGCAGGCCGATTTTCTGGATCAGCTGGCCGCCAAAGAGGCGCTCGAGGCCAAGATATCCGGGCAGCAGTACAACCCCAACGCCGTGGATTTCTTTGCGTCGCATCCGGCCACAGCCGAACGGGTGCGTCAAGCCATAGCCAAGGCCACGAAGGCCAGTTCCGAACAAAATTCGGAACGGATTAATGAGGCGCCCTTTTTGCAAATTATCGACGGCATGGTTTACGGTGATACCTCTCAGGAAGGGTACGTGCGCGGTTTGACATTTTCGCACCCCGAACTGAAATTCACGTTCACAGTGCCACCCGGTTTTATTCTGCAAAATTCTCCACGCGAAGTGACCGCGCTAAACCGCGCCGCCAGCCGGATTACACTGGACGGCGATATTGCGTGGACCGGCGATATGGACAGCTATATCTCGCAGCGTTGGCTGCCCGCGCTGGCGCAATACTTGCCTGTATCGGATATCGGACCAATTGAATCGCTGAAAATAAACACGCTGGACGCGGCGACGACCGTGGCCACATTGGGGACCAACCAAGGGCTGAAGACCGCACAGTTTACGGCGGTCCGCTTTGACGAACAAACCATTCGGATTTTGTCTATCACTGACCGGGACGACCGCGTGTTGCGTCGTCAACTGTCAAATGCAGCAAAATCTTTCCGGCGATTGTCGGACGCGGAGATTGCACAATTGCGTCCCTATAGGGTGCGTATTCACACCGTTGGCATTTTTGACACGTTGAAAAGCCTTGCTGCGGAGATGCCTCAAACCGGATTTCAGCGCGAACAGTTCTTAGCGTTGAACGGATACAAAAACGGTGCCGAAATCAGAAAAGGCGACCTGGTGAAGATAATCAAATGATCGGAAAACGTGCTACAGGCTGATCAGAAAAAAACCGATGACGGTCACGATCGTACCCAGCGCAAAATAGCCAAAGCGCCCAAGTCGGGTTTGGCGCGTTGGCTTTGGTTCCGGCTCTGACAATTTCAAAAGCACCGCCTCGGCGATTTGCGGAAGCTTGGGGCCAAACCGTGAAAGCACGGCCAGTGTGGCGCGCAAATCACTGATGATCGCCTTGGGTCCAACATTGTCGTAAACGTATTTTTCGACAATTGGTTTTGCGACTTCCCACATGTTCAGATCAGGATCAAGCGATCTGGAAACGCCTTCGACGACCACCATGGTGCGTTGTAGCAGGATCAGTTCGGTACGCGTTTCCATGCCGAAACGCTCGGTGACGTCAAAAAGATATTTAAGCAACCGCGCCATGGAAATCTGCGACGCGTCGGCGCCAAAAATGGGTTCGCCAACGCTGCGAAGCGCCTGAGCAAAAGCGGCCACATCGCGGTCTGCGGGAACATAACCGGCCTCAAAATGCACAGCGGCAACACGGGCGTAATCTTTGCGGATAAACCCCATCAGAATTTCGGCATAAACCCGTCGGGTGTATTCGTCGATCCGCCCCATAATACCGAAATCGAGCGCGACGATATCACCGGTATCCGACACTTTGAGGTTGCCCTGATGCATGTCCGCGTGAAAATAACCGTCGCGCAGCGCGTGACGCAGGAACATCTGGATAACGTCGCGGCCCAGTTTTCCCAAATCGTGGCCCCTGGATATCAGGGCGTCCGTGTCGCCAAGGCTGACGCCGTCAGCCCATTCCATCGTCAGAACACGCTGCGACGACAAATCCCAACTGACCGCCGGCACGGTAAAACCTTGATCCTGCGACGTGGTTGCGGCAAATTCGGCGGCGGCCGCCGCCTCCATACGCAGATCAAGCTCGCCACGTACAACATTGTCAAAATGTGCAATAACGGCGCTTGGATGCAGGCGGCGCGAGGCAGGCGACAGAAATTCAATAACCGACGCGGCAAAATAGAACGCGTCGATGTCGCGGCGAAAGTCGCGTTCGATGCGCGGGCGCAGGATTTTGACGGCCAAATCCTGCCCGGTTGTGCGCAGCGTGGCGCGGTGCACCTGAGCCAGCGACGCCGCCGCGACGGGATCAGAGAATTCACTAAAAATTTCGTCGAGCGGTTGACCAAGTTCGGATTCAACGGCAAAGCGCGCGTCAACCATCGAAAATGGTGGCAATTTGTCCTGAAGGATGCGCAGTTGACCGGCCAATTCCTCGCCGACCACGTCGGGGCGCGTCGACAGAATTTGACCGAACTTGATATAAGCGGGGCCCAATGCCGTCAGCGCCCGCAGCACAGGCGGTTGTTGCGGGTCTCCACGAAGGCCAAGCCATTTGAACGGCCAGCCCAACAAGCGCGCCGCAATCCGCAGCGCCGGTGGAACGTCCATCGCCTCAAGCGCCAGCTTCATGGCGCCAGTGCGTTCAAACGTGGCACCGGTGCGGATCAGACGCCAGATATTGTGCGGCCCGCGCATTCAGATTTTCCAGCCCGAATGCAGTGCCGCAATGCCCAGCGATAGATTGCGGTATTTGACCTGTTCAAAACCGGCGGCGGTGATCATGTCGGCAAAGTTTTCTTGCGTAGGAAATTTCCTAATGCTTTCAACCAGATACTGGTAACTGTCGCGATCATTGGCGATCATCTTGCCCAACGGCGGGATGACTTTGAACGAATACTGGTCGTAGGCCCATTGCAATATCGGCGTCGGAATTTGGCTGAATTCCAGTACCATCAAACGCCCGCCCGGTTTCAGAACACGGAATGCCTCGGCCAGTGCCGCGTCGATTTTTGTGACGTTTCGGATACCGAACGAGATCGTATAGACATCAAACACGTTCGCGCCAAACGGCAGCGCCATGGCATCGCCGCAAACCCAGTCCAGCCGGTCCGCCAGATTGTCTGCTTCGGCGCGTGTGCGCCCAGCGTCAAGCATCCCTTGTGTCATGTCAAAAACCGTGGCGTGGCCAAGTGGTGCGCGTTTTAGAAACCGAAACGCAATATCACCGGTGCCACCCGCCACATCCAACAACGTCTGACCGTTTCGCGGTGCCAGCCAGTCCATCATCGCGTCTTTCCACAGACGGTGAATTCCCAGACTCATTGCGTCGTTCATCACGTCGTATTTGTCGGCCACACTGGAAAATACCGAATGCACCATCCCGGCTTTGGCATCCTCGGCCACAGTCTGATTGCCGAAATGGGTCGTCTGATCTGTCATAAGCTCTTGCTGCCGTTCAATTTCCCCATTCATATAGGCAATGCACGCGGCGACACAATGCGCCGCTTTGAAGCTCACGAGGACCGATTGCCTGAACTCCCCGAAGTCGAAACCGTGCGTCGCGGTCTGGAGCCGGTGATGGCAGGTCAGGTCATGACAAAGGTCGAGGTGCGGCGCGACGGGTTGCGCTGGCCGTTTCCCGACAACATGGCGGGGCGTTTGCAGGGGCAGAAAGTGCTGCGGCTGCGACGGCGGTCCAAGTATCTGCTACTGGATTTGGGATCGGACGAGACGCTGATCATCCATCTTGGTATGTCGGGGCGCATGTTGATCGACCGGGCAGCACAGGGGAATTTCGCGCTGGCCCAACCCGCGTATGAGAAACACGATCATGTGGTTTTGATCATGGAATCCGGTGTGGTCATTGCGTTCAACGATGCGCGGCGCTTTGGCGCCATGGATATTTGCGTGACAGGCGCTGAAAACGCCCATCGCCTGCTGGCAGTGCTGGGGCCCGAACCAATGGGCAATGAATTTAGCGACGCCTATCTGAAGGCCGCTTTGGCAGGTCGAAAAACGCCTATCAAGTCTGCCTTACTGGATCAGAAAATCGTAGCAGGCCTGGGCAATATCTATGTCTGCGAGGCTTTGTGGCGGGCCGGTGTTTCCCCTTTGCGTTTGGCCAGAGACGTAAAAGGCAAGGAAATCGGCCCGCTGATTACTGTGATTCGCGATATTTTGGCTCAAGCAATCGATTCGGGGGGGTCTTCGCTGAAGGATTTCCGGAAAACCGACGGCAATTTGGGCTATTTTCAACATAATTTTTCGGTCTACGGGCGTGAAAATGAATCATGCCGACGCACTGATTGCAAAGGCAAAATTGCCCGGACACCGCAGTCCGGGCGGAGTTCCTTTCATTGTCCCGTCTGTCAAATCTAGCTTGAATCGCAGGGCAGGATTGGTATTTGCTGCCCTCAAAATGCGATAGAGGTGCAGCCGATGGCCTATGAGACGCTGATTGTCGAAATCGACGAACATGTCGGATTGATTCGACTGAATCGACCGGACGCGCTGAACGCGCTGAACGCGCCGATGCTGGACGAACTGGCTTGTGTGTTGAAATCCATGGAAGACAACGAAAAAGTCCGCGCGATCGTTCTGACCGGATCGGAAAAGGCGTTTGCGGCGGGTGCGGACATCAAGGAAATGGCTGAAAAGTCTTTTGTTGATATGTTTATGTCGAATTTATTTGCAGACGCGGTCGAACAGATCAACCGCTGCCGAAAGCCGATTATCGCCGCAGTAGCCGGCTATGCGCTGGGCGGGGGGTGCGAATTGGCGATGATGTGCGATTTCATCATCGCCGCTGATACCG